>Ga0181560_10000409_pt1 | contig 38669 bp, 41 predicted proteins | sample 011ome_20_FD_133751 | JGI IMG/M metagenome (GOLD analysis project Ga0181560, IMG submission 133751) | Coastal salt marsh microbial communities from the Groves Creek Marsh, Skidaway Island, Georgia - 011509CT metaG (megahit assembly) | ecosystem: Environmental > Aquatic > Marine > Intertidal... | reverse complement strand
TGCATGCCAGCAATCCCTTACAGGCACGTCAACAGAGCTGGGATTCCATCGTGAAGTACATGAACTTCCTGTCAGCATGGGAATTCAGCCGCGGCGCCCGGGAAGAAGGCGTGGAAATTGATACTGATGCCGTTTACGCCGTTGAAAACAGCGAAGATGTCGTAAACCTGCTGTCCGATATCTTCGATGACCGTCTGGACCATATTGCAGGTTATGAATGGGGCGCGCCAATCATCGCTACTCCGGACACTACTATCTGGGATTACGAAGTCCCGGAACCCAATGCCATACGCGAAGCGGTAATGCTGGGTGATCCTGCCATGCTGCTGGCCGCCGATGTAGCAGCCAATCGAATCGTTGGCATTGATGTGAGAACCGGCCGCCAGAGAAATTTTGAAGTCCCCACTGATTACACTATCGGGCCACACTCATTACATCGGGGACCGGATGGCTCTCTGTGGGTCACTCCCCTGTTCAACAACACGGTAGCGCAGTTGAATCCTGATAGTGGCGAATGGGATATCTGGGAGCTGACTACCTCAACCGGTGGCGGTGTTGGCATACATGACCTGAGCTTTGGATTTGAGCATGAGTTACTGACTGACGAAAATGGAAACATCTGGTTTTCTGATATTGGTAACCGTGCCGTGGGTTATTTCGATCCAACAGATGGCAAAACCGAAATCTGGAACACACCGGTTGCTGAAAGCCGTGCAGCAGACAGCGCCCTTTATGGCACAGCAGCCGTTTACGGCCTGGTCATGACAAAAGACCAGAAAGAAGTCTGGTACAGCCAGCTTGGCAATGGTGTGTTTGGAGGATTCAATGTGGAGACTAAAGAATTTATTGGTCCTTTTGTCCTGCCAAGTGCGAATGCCGGACCTCGCCGTATTACCATCAGTGATGACGATGTCATGTTCCTTGCCCTGTATGGCACAGGCCAGATAGCCGAGTTTGATATCAGGACAAGGGAAATGATTGCCATACACGACCTGCCGGATACGGCCAGCGCCCCCTACTCGGTTACCTGGGATCCGGTCCGAAAAGTCGTCTGGGTACCAACAGCCAATGGCGATGTGATTTACCGTTTTGACCCTGAAACCAGGGAGTACGGTGTTATTCCAATGCCCAGGGAGCAGGCTTTTCTGCGCATGATCGATATCGATCCGACCACCGGTGTACTGGTGTCTTCCTACGCCAATATTGTTGAAAACGTGAATGGCCCGCGCATGGCCTTTATCGTAGATCCCGGTGATGGCGCTTATCCGGAGAAATTTTCACCTGCCAGTGCAAGCGCACCTGTACCAGCTCAATAAGGGAGAACAATAATGAAAACAAGAATACTCTTCCCGTTACTATTATTACTATCGATCCTGCCTCCAGTTGTACAGGCCCAGGACGGAGAAACACTGGTCAGTGAAACCATGTGCTATGCCTGCCACCAGATGGCAGAAACTTCTCTTGGCCCACCCTGGCAGGCTATTGCAGCAAGACATGCTGCCAACAGAGACGTCATGATGGATGTCCTGGCCGGAAAAATCATTCGTGGAGGCGGCGGTAATTGGGGCAATGTCCCCATGGTGCCGAATCAGCGGGTAAGTGAGGATCAGGCCAGGATTATGGCGGAATGGGTGCTAGACCAGACACCCTGATTGCTAGTTTCCAGATGAGTTCAGGAAACGCAGCAAACATTGTTGGGTCGCTTCCGGGCTGGCTGATCTTCTGCAACTGTTCGCTCTTTCCTGGAAAACAGGCATAGCCAGCAACTGATCAATCAGATCCTGGATACTGGTTTCAATGGCATCATAACGGCTCAACATTTCTTCATCCGCTTCGGCCCTGACTGAATCCCTGGCATTCCATTCAGCTATCGCGCTATTGAGTGCAGCCTGCTCTTCGTTCAATTCTCCCAGCCTCTCATCAAGCAATCGTTTTTGTGGATCCAGAGATTCTGCCCATTCTTCGCATTCCTCAAATTCACTAAGGGACAATTGCCTGTCACAATCGCGGTTATAGCGGTCAATTTCTGTATTGAAGCGCCGTAAATCATTGTTATAACTTCTGACACGGCTGTCATAATCTCTTTTTTCCCGGTCAAGAACTGCCTTCTCCTGATCATATTCAAGTTTCGTTGCTATGCTGCTATTCAGCTCAGCTTCCACAGCCCTTGCCTGTTGAATATATTCCCCTAGCTCGACAATCAGGTTTTGTGCTTGAGTTACCCCCGGCTGGGCATGGAGAAATGCTGGCAAGACAAACCAGCAAAAAATTAATACAGAAAATCTTCCAGCAATCTTCTTCATAATTTCTCCATACTATCAGGGAGACCCATAGAGATTATGTGGTCCCATATTTTGAATGATCCTTTCTCCGCACAGCGCCATGGTGGTATCCATTTCCTTACGGATAATTTCAAGCACTTCTGATACCCCTGCTTCACCCCTTGCGCCCAGACCGTAGACAAAAGAACGTCCAAGCCAGACACCATTGGCGCCCTGGCAGATAGCCTTGAGTACGTCCTGCCCACTGCGTACACCACCATCCATATGAATCTCTATGCGACTGCCAACAGCATCGGCTATTTCCGGCAGTGCCGTAATGGATGAAGTCGCTCCGTCCAGTTGTCGGCCACCATGATTGGAAACCACAATAGCATCCGCTCCCGAGTTGACGGCATTGCGTGCATCTTCGGCATCGAGAATACCTTTAAGGATTAATTTGCCTCCCCAACGCTCCTTGATCCATGCCACATCATCCCAGTTCAGGGTGGGATCAAACTGTTCTGCAGTCCAAACCGATAGTGAACTCAGGTCGGTAATCCCTTTCACGTGACCCACGATATTGCTGAAAGTCTTGCGTTTGGCACCCAGCATTTTCATCGCCCATCGCGGCCTGGTCATCACCTGCCAGATATGATCCGGGGTAAAACGCGGCGGCGTGCTAAGTCCATTGCGAATGTCTTTATGGCGCTGGCCGAGTATTTGCAGATCCAGAGTCAGCACCAGTGCGCTGCATCCAGCGGTCTTGGCCCGGTCTATCAGGTTGCCGGCAAACTCCTTGTCCCGCATGACATAGAGCTGAAACCAGAATGGTGCTGATGTGCTTTCCGCAACGTCTTCAATAGACGCAATGCTCATGGTAGAAAGTGTAAAGGGAACGCCTGCTTTTTCTGCTGCCTTTGCTGCATGGATTTCACCATTGGCATGCTGCATCCCCAGCATTCCAATTGGCGCCAATGCGACTGGCATACTGTAATCCTGGCCAACCAGTTGTGAAGCCAGTGACCGATTGGACATATCCACTGCCACTCTTTGCCTGAATTTCAAATCCTGAAAATCACGTTCATTGGCCCGGTATGTGCTTTCGGTCCAGGATCCAGAGTCGGCATATTGATAAAACATTTTCGGAACACGGCTTTTTGCCAGCGCCTGATAATCCCGTACATCACATAGCTTGGTCATTCTTCTCTCACAACGCCATTAAGCATTAATATTTCAAATCTATTTTAAAACACCCATCTTCTTCCAGCGCCAGGTATATAGCAACTGCATAAAAGCAATTACCAATACCATTAAGGCCAGATTCATCCCACCTTCGCTTACCAGTGCTCGCGAATTACCCCCAACCAGTTCAATGAGATCAGTCAGCACAATCACAGCGAAGGAAAATCCAAACAATGTGAATGCCAGACGGGATTTCAATAACAGTGCGATGCCGGCGAAAAACGCCCCCCAGGTGGCTATATTGACCAGGATCACGTACCACAGTGGCTGAGCCGCATAATAGGCAGCTTCTTCAGAGCTCAGGTTGGATAGCATGCCCAAATGCGCCATTAAAAACGTGAGAGCACCGGATCCGTTCCAGAGCAGGGTCATTATGCCAACGACCCACATGTGCCAGGGGCTTTTTACAGGCGTTTGCCCCTTATCAACCTCATCCTTACTCATCGCACATCCTTTCTGATAGGGGGCAAGTTAAGCAGATTTCCGGGCAAAAAAAAACGGAGAACACTGTCTCCGTTTCTTTTAATTCCAGCTGGCTTAGCGGGACGCCAATCCTTCCACGATTTCCAGTGAAGTCATCACGTTCTCTTCAGGAGAAACACCACCCACTGTACCGACAATCGTGCCATCAGCATCAACTACAAAGGTATCACGGGAAGTGAAACCGTGATCAATCTCAACGCCACGAGTGTCCTTGAAACCAGCACGGCCTTCACGCACATTCAGGTCATAGGACTGGGCAATACTGCCATCCATGTCAGAAGCTACCGGCAACTCACCTGCACAGTACTCTGGATCAGCGGAGAAATCGTTAAGGCGCTCAATACTGTCGAGGGAAACACCCACAACCGTAGCCCCTGCCGCTTTGAATTTATCCATATTAATGGCAAAGGTATGTGCCTGGATATTACATCCCTGCGTATAGGCAGAAGGGTAAAAGTAAACAACGGTGGGTCCGACCAGGTTCAGCGACTGCTGTAGTGAATAGGTAAATTCTTCGCCATCCATTGAAGCCTGGGTGGTAAAGACTGGTGCTTTGTCTCCAGCTTCCAGCGCAGCATGAGCAGATACACTCAGCAGGCCGGCACACATTGCGGCAAATATTGCTTTTTTATTCATTGATCTTTTCATTACTCTTTTCATTACTTTTTTCATGGGTCTCCCTCTCTTGGAACTCTCTTGTAAAATACTTTCATAATGCCATTGTGGCAGATGATATGACGCTTTTCCTGACTACTGCAATGACCCTGAATCTTCTGAAATCTTTCAACAGGGCAGAATTGTTTGACTCATAGATACGCGAAAACTACCATGCCAGTTCACTGAGGGACAGGTAAGCCAATGAACAGCACATATTTCGCCACTTTATCCATCATAGTATTAGCACTGCTCTCCTCTTGCAGCGTCGAAGAGGAAGCAAATGTCATTGAAACCAATGCAGCGACTGACACTGCTATGGCACCTATGAGCGATCTTCTGGCCAATCTTTCTCCCGATGCAGACCCGCTGGACAATACATTCCAGACGCTTGATGGCAGAGGCTTTGATATCGAGCTGTTTGAAGGCAAAAAAGTCTTTGTTAATTTCTGGGCCACCTGGTGCGCACCCTGTATCAGGGAGATTCCCTCAATCAACCGTGCGGCCCAGGCACTGGAAGATGAAAACTACCTGTTCCTGTTTGTTTCTGATGAAGACACTGACACTATCACTGAGTTTCTTGATGAGCGGGGTTTCCCGGGAAACTTCATCAAGCTGAATGGCTTTTTTGGTAATTTCGGTATTGGAGCGGTCCCCAGTTCATGGCTGCTGGATGAAAATGGCGATATAGAAGCTACCTGGGCGGGCGCTTATGAATGGGATGATGCCGAAATGCTGGCGGAAATCCGTAATCCCGAACTGGCTGAAATCTAGAATATTCCGTAATCGATCACATCATCGAAATAGCCAGTGACTGTCAATGTGACTACCACGTCATACTCGTTATAGTTCAACCAGTACCAGCCATGTTCGCCGCTAAAGGGTGCTGTTAGCGATCCATTGTTGCCTGATCCTTCCTGCTGCTCCTTGTATCGTACAAAGAAGTCGGGGCCAAAGGACGCATCATGGCCATGAAAATCCACGTAAATATCTCCCTGGTCCACTGACCAGGAATATACCGCCACCTTGCCTTCCTGCATGACCAGCTTGATCTCGGTCTGGCCATCGCCAGGAATCAGCACTTCCATCGTGCGTGTTTCAGGTGCTGTTTCCTGGTCCTGGAAAACTTGAGGATTCGGTAACGGTGTTGGTTCACCGTAATCAGGAATTTCCACTTCACGAATCACATCATTGCCACCAATAACATCAGTAATTTCAATTGTGATCGAAGGATCAGCATTCAACTCTGTCAGCCCCATTGCCTCACCAAGCCCCGTTGGATCCACCCCGTATTCGGCAGGCAATACCACCAGTACCAGGACAATGGCAGCAGCCACTATGGAGATCAATGTCGCTTTGACCAGTGATTTTGAAGTTGGTGCGTCGTTATTACTCATGAATCATTCTTCTATTTAGTGAATTAAATGTTTGGCTCAACAAAACTGATCAGGAAACAAAATAGCCTGTCATCTGGTAGCCAAATAACATGAAACCGGCCGTCATTATGACGAGGTTGGTCGTAAAGGCTCCCCTGAGAAAGCTGGGACTCTGACGCCAGAACTGAAATATCAAGAGCATGAGGGTTAATGCGGCCAACTGACCCAGTTCAACACCCACGTTAAAGGCAATCATGTTGGGCACAAGGCCTTCTCCAGAAATAGTCAGGTCCTGCAGCTTGGTGGATAGGCCAAAACCATGGGCCAGGCCAAAAAGGAACACGGCATGGCGAGTATCAATGGTGACACCCAGCCGCTGAAAGCCCCCCATGTTTTCAAAAGCCTTGTAGACAACAGACAGGCCGATAATGGCATCAACAATGTAGGCATCCGCCCTGATACCACCCAGGACCCCCAGCAACAGGGTGATGCTGTGACCCACAGCAAAAAGACTGACATACAAAGCCACATCTTTCATTTTATAGAGAAAGAAAATAACCCCCGCCAGGAATAGCAGATGGTCATAGCCAGTAAACATATGCTTTGCACCCAGGTATACATAGGGCATGAAATGCACACCACTGATCCGCTGGATGTAATCTGCATCCCCTTCTGCCACACCATGGGCAAACACTGGCAAAGCTGCTGCGAGCAGGAACAAAAAAGAGGAAAAACGCATGATGTTTTTACTGAACAAATCGGAACCCCGGAAAATCTGTAACGTTGTGATGGTACTTGGCTTTAGCGGTATTTGTAAAACAAGCCCATCATTTCCTTATTCTTTTCAGGATTGCAGTTTTCGCCTGATAAAACTGAACATGCCCATAAAAGACAGCATGGCAACGGACAGGCCAACCAGGGTTAACCACAGTTTGTAGAGCAAACTGCCGGTTTTCCCCGTGTGTAGAGGATAAGCGCTATTCACCGCCCTTTCCGTCATCGGGAAATTCTGCGCATCGATACGCAGATCCATATAGCCCAGTTCCTCGTCGATATAGGTGAGGCTCAAGCCCGTTCTGTTCCAGCTCCCGGGCTGTTGCACACCGATAATACGATGAATGGAAAAGCCACTGGGGGCATTGGCGGATCGAATGATGGCGCCAGGAAAAACGGCCTCGGTACGCCGCATTGCAGGCAGCCAGTCTCCTGTTCCTTCACCGGTAATATCATCGATACCGACAACCATGGCATCACTGTATTCCTGGGTCCGACGTAATTCATCAAGCAGGATATCCTCCACCTGAAAGGGAAAAGCGAGTATCACGCCAGTCACCAGCGACAACAGCAGCGGCAGCGACACCAGAATACCCATGTTGCGATGACTCGTGACCAACTCGGCTCTTTGCAGGGTGCGTGGCAGCGGCCCCTTGCTGAACTGGCGCCTGAGGGGGACAAAAGTGATTGCACCAAGCAGGACAAGGATGATCAGCGCAATGGCAGCAAGCCCTGTAATGGTGAGACCAAGATCTTCAAGCAAGAGGCGATGATGCAGGTCATACAGCCATTCCTCAAAGCGATCATTCATATGCCACTCATCCACGATATTTCCCTGGATATCCACATAGGCATAGTTCGTGTCGTACAGAGTGACTTTGTTTAAGGGAAATTCGTGTGTGGCAAACTGGATATTGAGAATGTCATTGTTATCAAACTGTCCTTCAATCGCCTCGGCAATCAAGGCCAGTGATTCAGCCGTGGGTGTGAAATCCACTCGCGCTTCTGGTGTAGAAAGCCTGACATAATCCTCTTTCCACACAAGCAGTGTGCCGGTTATGCTGCTCAGCAGCAAAAGCAATGCCAGCGTCAGACCACCCCAGGCATGCAGCGTTTTAATCAGTTTCATCATGCTTGATTACTGTCCTTCTGAATGATCGTGTTCTCGACAATCTTCATCGGGAAATTCCAGTTCTATGGTGGTATGTGTGAGCGAAAAAGGTTTGAGCTTTTCGGCAATTTTCTGCTTAAGCGCAAGCAAGGCATTTGAATCCATATGCTCACGAAGCAGTAAATGCGCAGTATAGACATGATGCTCACCATCCAGGGACCAGCAGTGCACATCATGAATACTCTCTATGGAATTCAACTGCTGTAATTCCTTATTGACCTTCTCTGTCAATAACGATTCCGGTACTGCCTGGAAAAATATCCGGCTGGTTTCACGAAAATGTTTATACACATTCACCAGAATAAACGCGGTAAAGAATATCGCCAGCAAGGGATCCAGTATAGGCCATTCAACGAAAATGAGGATGATGGAAACAATCAACACGGCCACCCAGCCAAGCACATCCTCAAGCAGGTGCCAATTCAGCACTTTCTCGTTTTGTGTATGCCCTCCCCTGAGTTTCCACGCTGCCAAACCATTCACTGAAATACCGAGTATTGCCAGACCCAGCATACCCTCGGCAGCAGGCATTTCCGGGCTGAACAGTCGAGGAATTGTCTCAAATAATATCCAGGTTGACCCGGCGATCAGAATGACACTGTTGATTAGGGCACTAAAGAGGGACAGTCGCCGATAACCATAGGTAAAAGCCTCATCAGCGTCCTTGCCGGACATTTTCTCAAGCAACCATGCAAAACCGATGGATAGCGTGTCACCAAGATCATGTACTGCATCGGCCATGATGGCCGTGGAATTTGTCAGCAAGCCACCAATAAATTCAATGACAGTAAAGCCGGCATTGAGAAAAAAAGCCCATCCAATGCGGTTGTTATAGTCATGTTTATGATCATGGTTATTCATGCACTAAGCGTAATATTCAATGCATCAGGATGGAATCAAGCCAGGGAGCAAGCTCTTCCCAATCCAGTGGAAATGTATGTCCTGTTCTCCGAAGCAAGCGGGCATCCAGGTCCACTCCTGCCTGCTCAAGCAAACTGACTGTAGCATCATATCGATTAGCCCAGCCCAATCGATCATCACTACCTATACGCAGGAAGACAGGAAAGTTTTCAAGCGAACGCAATTGGGCAGCATTGGAAGCCAGGGCAGGCACAGCAATGACTCCCAGGTATTCTGAGGGATGGTTCGAAGCGATTTCAAGAGAAGAAATACCCCCATTGGAGACACCCATCAAAAGCACCGGCCCGGTGTTGATATTTTCGCGCTGCTTCAACACGGTTATCAGTTGACGGATTTTTCCAGCATTATCTCCCCAGAACGACTGTCCATTGGGTGATACCGGAGCAGCCACCGCCCAGCCACGATCAACAAATTCCTCACCGTGATTCCGATAGGCACTGCTTGCAATTCTCGCATCTCCTGAGCCACCGCCCAAGATGATCACCAGCGGTACGGGTGCGGATTGAGCCTCTTCAGGAACATCAAAATAGGCCCAGATTTCCGAGCCATCGGGTAATTCAAACGCTGTTTGGGTAAAAGCAGAAAGCGGCATCAGCAGAAAAAAAACAAATAGCAACCTGACCATTGTTAGCTCCTTAATTAGGTAGGGAATGCTCCCACATTTCACGTTCTTATTACCAGTGCAAATACGTTGGACAAGCACTCGACATGGATTTATTCTGCAACCTCTCTGATGGAGCAAACAATGCGACATAGAAATTTCTCTATAAAAGGCCTGATACTTTTGTTCATCGCTATTCCTGCGCTGGCCCAGGATATTCCACGTACAGAAAGCGGAAAGCCCTTTTTTCAGGGTATTTGGCAAGCACAAACCCGGGCCGCGGACAATCTTGAGGGGCATGTGGCCCGCCTAAACCTGCCTGCCGGTCACAGCGTTATTGATAGCGGGAGCATTCCCTATCTGCCTGAAGCACTGGAAAGACGCAATACCAATTTCGCCAATCGGGAAGTGCTGGATCCCTTGAACAAATGTCACTTGCCTGGCCCCACCCGTATCATGGCAATGCCCTGGCCTTTTCAGATTTTTCAGACAGAAGATCACATCGCCATTGCTTTCGAATGGACCCAGGTTTACCGCCTTATTTACTCAGGCGGACAGGAACCATACTATCCCGGCTTTGAACATTTCATGGGCGATTCTCGTGGACACTGGGAAGACGACACCTTTGTCGTGGAAATTCGCGATCTCAATGATCGTACCTGGCTTGATGCCGCAGGCAACTTCTATACCAATGCTGCCGTCATCACTGAACGCTACATGATGATTGATGCCAACACGATTCGTTACCAGGCGACATTTGATGATCCCTCCTTGTTTTCTGAACCCTGGTCAATCAGTTTTCCCCTGACAAGACAAACAGACATCCCCCGCCTGCTGGAATACCAGTGCCAGGCCGAGGTGGAAGAAGCCAACGGTGAATTCGAAAGGGTTGATAACCTGTGGTATCCGGCCCCCATTCCCGCAGTAAACATTCCCTTCAGTGATGCGGGGGAAGAAGACCCGAGATTACCCGCGGTCCCTGGCGATATCAGCAGGCAACCTGATGGTGCTCCTGATATTAGTGGATACTTCATGGCTAATCATGGCGGTGCAAACTACGGCCTTGAACAACGTGAAAACATCGCCATGTTTCCTCCATCCAGAGGAGTCGTCATCAATCCGGCAGATGGGGTGTTGCCCTACCAGGGCTGGGCAAGAGAAGAGATGGTGGAACGTCGCGAAGCCTGGCGTGGTTATGATGACCCGACAGCGCATTGTTTTGTGGCAGGTATCCCGCGCTCACATTATGTGCCTTCACCATTCTTCATTCTTCAACCTCCTGGTTACGTGGTCATACTCCATGAACGTATGTCCTACCGGGTGATACCACTGGATGATCGGGATCACCTGCCTGACCACATTCGACTCTGGATGGGTGATGCCGTTGGCAGATGGGAGAATGACAGTCTTGTCGTGGAATCTTCAAACTATAATGGCAAGGCCTGGCTGAATGAATTGGGCGATGTGATCAGTCATGCCCAGACAGTAAGAGAATCATACACACCGGTTTCCGATACACAGATCCTTTACCGCGCAACGGTCTCAGACCCGATTGTATATAGTCGACCCTGGACAATCGAAATGCCACTTAACCAGCAAGATGAAGAATTACTGGAAGTGGCCTGTCTGGAAGATAATAATGACTTACAACACCTTAAAGATGTCAGAGATGAGCATCGTGCCAGTCTTGGCAGGGAGAATTAACATGAAAAAAACTGTGATTTTAACTATCTTGATGTCGCTGGGCATGATGCAGGCCAATGCGCACCATTCCTTTTCTGCGGAATTCGATATTGAACAACCTATTTCACTTTCTGGCAAGGTCACGCGGATGCAGTGGTCCAACCCCCACGGCTGGATCTATATCGATGTTGAAAACGATGACGGTTCAGTAACCAACTGGGCCCTTGAAACCAGTGCTGCCAATAACCTGATTCGCCGCGGCTGGCGTCGTGACGACTTGCCCGCTGGCACAACAATATCCGTGGAGGGGTTCAGAGCCAGAAATGGTACAGCCACTGCCAATATTCGCGGCATCACCCTGGAAGACGGACGACGCCTGTTTTCCGGCAATGCGGACGAATTGCGGAAATAACTATTACTGCCTGGAACATCGCCTGAACAAGTCAGTTACAGTACCATTCAAAGGCTGAAAGCAATAAAAAGGTAGCACCTGCCAGATGTCCCCTGAGAACACCTATGACCTGATCGTGATCGGGACTGGCCCTGCCGGAGAAAAAGCTGCCGTTAAAGCAGCCTATTTCGGCAAGCGTGTTGCCATCATTGAGAAACAACGTTCCTATGGCGGCGCTGGCGTCAATACCGGAACACTCCCCTCCAAGACTCTGAAAGAATCCGCACTTTATTATTCCGGCAAGTACGACAAGGGGATTTATGGTCATGATCGAGTCATTGATGGCAAAACCACGATCCAGGATTTCCTGTACCGTAAAAACCATGTCACCGAAGCACTGGACCAGGAAGTTAAAAATAATCTTGACCGACACAAGGTGGATGTCTTTATTGGTATTGCCTCTTTTATTGACGCAAACACCGTCAACATCAACGGTGAGGACGCAACCCAGGAAATTACAGGCGACTACATTCTGATCGCGACAGGTTCCTACCCTTTCCATCCAGATAATATCGATTTCGATGGCATCATCGTTCATGACTCCGACAGCATTCTCAATATCATGCGCATACCGGATTCGCTGTGTATTGTTGGCGCAGGAGTCATTGGCTGTGAATACGCCACCATTTTCGGTGTGATGGGCTGCCAGGTACACCTGGTCAACAGCAGTGATCGTATCCTGCCCTTTCTCGACAATGAAATATCACAGACGCTTGTAACACAGATGGAGAATGACGGCGTTGAAATTCATTTCAACACGCGTATAGATGAAATGATTGTGCCGGAGAACGTTGAAGAAGATATTCATATCAAGCTGGGCGACGGATCGGAGTTTGACGTGGATATGTTCCTGTTTGCAGCAGGCCGCAGCGGATCAACCAGTGATCTTGACTGTGACAGGGTAGGTGTTGAGCTTGGTAAGCGGGAAAGCGTTGTTGTGAATGAAAAATACCAGACCAGTCAGGAAAATATTTACGCCGTGGGCGATGTCATCGGCTTCCCCGCACTCGCTTCCACCAGTATGGATCAGGGACGTGTCGCTATTTCACATATATTCGATATTCATGACCTTGACGCCCTGCCCAAAATTTTTCCCTATGGTATCTACACGATTCCGGAAGTCTCCATGGTGGGAATCACCGAGGAGGAAGCTATCGCTGCAGGAATGGATTACGTGGTTGGTCGTGCCCATCACGAGAAAGTCCCTCGTGGCAGGATCATGGGTGCCCAGACCGGCGTGCTGAAAATCATTGTCTCTAAAGAAGACAATGTTATACGTGGCGTCCATATCATTGGTCGTATTGCGGCTGAACTGATTCACTATGGCCTTGCAGCTGTTCAATCTGAAATGACGATCAATGCGGTTGTTTCTACTGTCTTTAATTACCCTACCCTGCATGATCTCTACAAGTACGCCTGCTACGATGCGCTGGGCACAATCAGCGGTCATAAAATCAAAGAGTTTTAACTCAACGTCCCTTGCTGCATATCGCCCTTCATTTCCTGGTACCCCTTGCTATTGCTGCCATTGCCTTTACAAAAAAATGGCTGAAAGCATTTGCTCTATTACTCTGCGGACTTCTTATTGATGCAGATCACCTGTTGGCTGATCCCATCTATGACCCGGAGCGCTGCAGCATAGGATTTCATCCGCTGCATACTTACTGGGTGATGCCGATCTACGCCGCCATGCTTTTTCACCCCAAAACCCGAATAGTAGGCATAGGGCTTTGCATTCATATTCTGCTGGATGCCGGGGATTGTTTTGCAATGTCCCTGTAATCAGGTACTCTTGTTAACCCCTTGCGATTCATATAAAACACAACCACCCAGGTGCATGGCACAATGAAAAAACTTGTATTTGGCAGTTTCCTTTTTATTTCCTGCTTCACCTGTGCCCAGGAAGAATCTGAATACCAGCCCCCATTGACCAGCTGGGGCGACCCTGACCTGCAGGGCATTTACAGCTCTGCCACGATAACGCCCTTTGAACGACCCGCAGAGTTGGGTGACAAGGAATTCTTCACGCCCGAAGAAGCTGCTGAATTTGAAGCCAGTTATGGGACAAACTACCAGGACCTGGGTGAAACCGGCACTTACAACGAATTCTGGTACGACGTTGGTACCAGGCTGGTGCCAACATTACGTACTTCCCTGATCATCGATCCACCGGATGGTCGTTTACCCTCAATCACTGAAAGTGCCAGGCAAAAGCTTTCAGACCGGAACCAGATTCTGGCATCAAGAAGCACGGATGGTCCTGAATTCAGGCCTCTGCCTGAACGCTGCCTGTTCTGGGCCAGTACGGGGCCACCAATTATTCCCACTTTCTACAACAACAATTATCGTTTCGTGCAATCGCCAGACTACGTGGTCATACACGCCGAGATGATTCATGATGCACGCATTATTCCTATTTCCCAGAATGAACATATACCTCGAGCCATTACCCAATGGGTCGGTGACTCCCGCGGCCACTGGGATGGCAATACACTGGTGGTGGAATCCACCAACTTCACGGAAAAATCAAAACTTGAACTGGGGCCTGCCGGTATTCGTTCGATTCGTGGCGTGGGTTCAAACATCCGCGTGACCGAACGATTCACGCCGGTTTCTGAAAACCGGATTATGTATCGTTTCACTGTAAACGATCCCGAAACCTTTACGTCACCCTGGACTGCAGAATTTGCACTGAACGCTGGTGCCGGGCCTGTTTATGAATACGCCTGCCATGAAGGCAACTATGCCATGCGTAATGTGCTGATGGGGGCACGACGCGAAGAAAGAGAGACCGGACAATGAAGAAATATCTTTGGTATTGCCTGTGTATCGCGGCAACTCTGGTGCAAAGCCAGGTCGTTGCACACCATGCCTTCACAGCAGAATTTGACCCGCAGGCACCTGTGGAATTGCGTGGCACTGTAACCCGGGTGGAATTCATCAACCCTCATACCTGGGTTCATATTGAGGTCATGACCGAGGATGGCAGCGCGACAGCCTGGATGATTGAAGGCGGCACACCCAACACCCTGTTGCGCCGTGGTCTGACGCCGGCAGCCTTGCCCATTGGCACAGAAGTGATCGTAAAGGGATATCAGAGCAGGGATCGTCATTGTGAACCGGCCTGCAAGGCCAATGGTCGTGATATCACTTTCACAGATGGACGTACTATTTTCATGGGTTCCGCAGGTGCCGGTGCTCCTCCACCGAATGCTCAATAGTGATGACCATCAAAACCAGCCTGGCACTGATAGCCACTACCTTATTACTGTTCAGCTGTACGCAGGAAACAACAACACCGGTCAGAATTGATTCGGCTGCCAGTGACATTCCGGAGCTACCCCGTATGGCGGATGGCAGCCCCAACATGAACGGAATCTGGCAAACCATGAACGAGGCAAACTGGAACATCGAAGCCCACAGTGCACAACAGGGACCGGTCTTTGCCCTGGGTGCCCAGTTTTCCGTACCCCCCGGATTTGGTGTAATCAATGGTGACGTTGTACCTTACTTGCCTGACGCCCTGGACCAGCGAAATACCAATTTTACGAACCGCCTTAATGATGACCCTGAAATAAAATGTTTCATGCCGGGTGTACCCCGCTCCACTTACTTACCCTATCCCTTCCAGATAATCCAAAGCGATTCGGATATGCTTATTGCCTATCAGTTTGCGGGCGCAGTCAGGCAGATCAACATGGGAGCTCCTACAGACGCCATCATTCCAAGTTGGATGGGATGGAACAATGGTCGCTGGGACGACGATACCCTGGTAATCGAGGTAACAGGATTGAACGGCAACTGGCTGGACAGAACCGGTAATTACTATTCCGGTAATGCCAGGGTGACAGAACGCTATACATTATCTGATGCAAACACCATTCATTATGAAGCCACTATTGAGGATGACAGTGTCTTCAGCGAACCGCTGACGATCTCCATGCCTTTGTACCGAAGACAGGATGCCAACATGCAACTTCTTGAATATAAGTGCCCCGAATTTGCTGAAGAAGCCATGTATGGTGACCTGCGTAAAGAGCCAATGGAAGATACACTGCATTAATAGAAGTGAAAGGGATTTTTTGAACGGTCCGCTAATCGCCTAAAGCCACACAATCTACATTTATCAATTAACTATTTTCATATTAGACATCTCCTTAATGACCAACCGAAGAACATTTCTCAAGACTGCTTTTACCGCCGCCACTCTGACAAAGGGAGCGACATTACTGGCGCAGGAATCTGAACTCACCGCCCTTTCACTGGTAGAAGCCTCCTCCATGATTGGCCAAGGCAGCCTGTCACCAGTTGAATTAACCAATGCTTACCTTGAGCGCATAGAACAACTGCAGCCACTGGTGAATGCCTACATCACCGTGACAGGAGAACTGGCACTTGAACAGGCACGACAGCTGCAGGCCGAGCTCGACAATGGTCAATGGCGTGGTCCCTTGCATGGCATCCCCATTGCACTGAAAGACAACATCGACACTGCAGGCATTGCAACAACCGCAGCAAGCACATTACTGACAGACCGCGTCCCGGAGCAGGACGCTCCCATTTATCAACGATTGCGCGAAGCCGGCTGTATCTTGCTGGGAAAACTCAACATGCATGAATTTGCCTGGGGGGGCACGTCTGCAATTACGCATTTTGGTCCGGTACATAACCCCTGGAACCTGGATCATATTCCCGGAGGCTCTTCAGGTGGATCAGCGGCAGCGGTTGCTGCACGAATGTGTCTTGCTGCCCTGGGCACTGACACCCTGGCATCGATACGCCTTCCCGCAGCCTACTGTGGAGTTACTGGTCTCAAGGCAAGCCATGGCCTGACAAGTATTCGGCACATTATTCCGGTGGCAGAATCTCTCGACCATGTGGGTCCCTTATGCCGCAGTGTCGCAGATACCGCTTACATGCTTCAGGCCATGAAAGGCTTTGATCCGCTGGATCCCGTGAGCATCCAGTCACCGGATGCTGACTACCTTGAGGCATTAACCCGGTCCGCGAGTAATTTGCGTATTGGCCTGCCAACCGGGGATTATTTCCAGCGACTGCATCCCGATATCCATTCAGCCACTGATGAGGCATTAGCCACACTGGCTACTGTTACCGGTGTCATGCCGGTCGATGTTTCCTTACCCGAGGCGCCAAATTTTGCCCCGCTGCTTGCTGAAAGTGCGGCATGGCATGAGGCAATCCTTGATGACGAATCCAACCATAGTGGTTATGACGCCGTTACACTGGAAAGATTGCTGGCTGCACGAGCGGTGAGTGCCGAAGACTATATACGGGCACACCAGGACATGACTCGTACCAGAAACCTGGTAGCCCGCGTTTTCGATTCAGTGGATGTCCTTGTTACGCCAACTGCACCGGGACTGCCCGAACGCATTGACCAGGCTATCAATCCGTCAGAAGCCTCCGGCGCAGAACCGTCGACACGCAATACGGCACCCTTTAACCTCTATGGTATTCCGACGATTTCAGTGCCCATTGGATTCAGCAGTGATGGCCTGCCGATAGGTCTGCAAATCAGCAGTGCCAATCTACATGAAGAAGTCATGTTCAGGTTAGCCCATGCTTTCCAGCAGGCGACCGATTGGCATTTACAAACACCTGCGCTTTAATGCTTCAGATATTCTCTTCAGTCACGACCTCGGTCAGGACACCGGAAAAACTTTCCATGGCGATGGCCTTCAAATCGTAACTGAGTTTCTGAAAGAGATGCCTTGAAGAGGAATTTAATCGCCACGCGGCGACATGGTTGCGGGCAATTGCTTCATCCTCAAGCTTTAGCACACTTAACCTGGCTTCCTGTCGCAATTCGCTGATGACAAACAACTGCGGTAGAAAGGCGATTCCCATGTTCATCATGACCATCTGGCAAATGGTATCCAGGCTGTTCCCTTCAAATTCCCTTTTAAGTTGCGCACCAAAGCGATTGCACAAACCGGCTATCTGCTGATGCAGGTGAAAGTGCTCATCAATAGTCAGCACAGACTCGCCCTGCAAATCTTTTCCACTGACCGTTTCTTTTCCAGCCAATGGATGATTTTCTGACACAACGATTTGCAACGGCTCGGTGAAAAGTGGCCTGACACGATTTTCGGTGGAGTGCATGGGAAGCACGGTCATGATGAGGTCATAATCGCCGCTGGCCAGGCCTGTTTCCAGTTCCCTGGGATCACCTTCACGCAAATGCAGCTGAAGCTTTGGATAGCGCTGGTGAAGTGCAGGTAGAACGTGCGGCAGAAAATAGGGTCCTACTGTCGGTGAAACGCCGATTTTGAATGTGCCGCCCATTTCACGGCTGCTACCCTGGGCTGTGTCTACCAGGTGCTGGTACTGATCGAGTATTTCCCGTGCCAGCGGCAGCAGTTCCCTACCCTCTGGAGAAAGCAGTGTTCCGGCCCGCGACCTTTCAAATAGCTGCACGCCAAGGGTTTCTTCCATGGCAACAACCTGGTTGGTCAGGGTGGGCTGGCTGACATCGAGTTTGGCAGCCGCTTTCCGGAAATTGGTTGAGCTGGCAATGGTGACGAAATATTCCAGCTGTTTGATCGAAGGTTTCTTGGCTGACATGTTGAATCACCATGGATGAGGGCACAACACCATTCTAATAATATTGATAGAAAAATACTATCTATTTATATATTTTATTAATATAAAGCTATCTATATTGCTACTGCTTAACGCTGAAGCTGGAAGAAGGCGGGAATTTCCTGAAAATTTCGACTTTTTACCAAATTATTGTTAGTGCTTACTATCTTTATTTCAATTGAAAATAATGGGCTTCTATGTAATATCAAGCATTAATTTCCGTCTCATCAGCGCTGGTATCAGTGGATTGACGTAAATCAGGTTTTATTTCCTCGTGGAACTGGAATTCAACCAGTTTGATGTCATCCAGCCCTATCTGGTCAAAGGGATCCTCAATATGCGCCTGCAGGTTGTACAGTGACATCAGGATGAATCCATGGAGTACGCTCAGGATGTAAGTCAGCCAAACAGGATGATTCGAGAGGTTATAGACCAGGGTTGGCGAAAATATAAATGGCAGGATATAGATGAATATCAGGCAATAGGCCCTCAGGCTCACTGGCGTGCCATGGATTTTGTAGCCATTGAGCACTTCGATGCTTTCCTGGATGTCACGCACCAGCCGGATCAGTTTAAGTGCAGTATTGTTGCTGACCGATTTACGGTTCGTATCCACGTAGTGGTAAATCTTGCGAATCTGATCGCGAACCTCATTTATCTCTGCGTTGCTCTTGTCTCTCAAGCCATGGATGAAAGCTTCCGAAAGAGAGTTCATCATCGCCAGTACTTCATGCTTTTCCTCCACGGTCAACTTGTTGCTGTTTTCCATACTGAAATAAAAGGCACTGATGCCTGCCTTGAGTTCACCCAGCAGGCGAATACAGTATTGTCTGCGCCTGAACGCTTCCCTGATGGTAAACACCAATGGAAAAATAATGGCGATGGAGAAAATGATAAGGTCTACGTCGTAACTGAAATTAAAACGAAAACAAAAATAGGTCACCACAATACACAGCAGTGAAATATACAGACTCCTGTGGTCAATGATGTCCAGGTATTTATGCATACCAACCCTACCCTCTGTTGTACTTTTTTGTCAGGATTCTTGTTCCCGATGAATGGTAATACCCCTCTGAATAGAAGTAAATCATTGTTTTTGAATGCTATTTTTTACACTGTAGAGAAATTACTCTTTATTGAGAGTCTTTTCTTCAAGAGGTAGACTGCTAATCCGGTTGTAATAATTCACGCGGTCCAGAACAAAACACCAACACAGGATTTGCAAGGATGACCTTTACCAACTCTGCCTGTAATTTCATTTTCAGGTGCGTATTGCCAATTGTTACCTGGCTATTTTCATCATTGATCCAGGCGGCAGAACCCGACCCTCTATTCAACAGCCAGGAACTCCTGGAAATATCGTTGACCGGTCCCTTTCGCACTATTAACAGTGAACGGAACAAGGAAACAGAATACGAGGGCGGCTCCCTTTCGTACACTGATAGCAATGGCGGGATGATCACCCTGGATGCCAAGTTTAAAGTCAGGGGTAATTTTCGCCTGCGTGATGATATCTGTGATTACGCCCAACTCTGGGTAGACCTTGATAAGGATGATGTAGCCGGCACACTGTTTGAAAATCAAAACCGTATCAAACTGGTTGTGCAATGTGATGATCCCTCAAAGTTCGAGCGATATGTTATCAAGGAACATCAGGCTTACCAGTTATTCAATGCCATCTCTGATACGAGTTTCCGTTCCCGACTCGCAAGAGTCACTTACCAGGATACAGAACGCGACAGTCAACGCACCCATTATGGTGTCTTCATAGAACACAGGAACCGAATGGCTGAACGTATCGACATGGAAACTGTCGAACTTAACAAGATCGAAATAAATACACTTGACCAGGTCCAGGCAACCCTGGCCTCTATTTTTATGTTCATGGCAGGTAATACAGACTTTTCATTTATCTCGGCACCCGAAGATGAATGCTGCCACAACGCCAAGCTGTTCCAGGTCTCAGGCGGGGACATCTACTATCCTGCGCCCTATGATTTTGACTCTTCGGGTTACGTGGACGCCGATTATGCCCAGCCCAACGCTGCCCTGCGACTGCGCAGTAATAGACAGCGTCTGTACCGGGGTTTTTGTACGCCCGAAGCGGTGCTTAACCAAGCACTGGAAACCTTCAGAAATAAAGAAGCAGAATTGCTGGCGATTGCCAACGATACTAGTTATATGAACGAGCGTTATGCCAAAGGCTCTGCGAAGTATATCCAGGGTTTCCTGGACATCATTAATGATCCGCGGGAAGTTCAGAGAAAAATCATCGACGACTGTCGCTAAATACACTGACTGATGAAAATCCAATTTCGCCAATTGTTTTTAATATGCTGCCTGGCTGCTGTCAGCACGTGCCTGCTTGCGCAAACAATCCAGGATGAATGGGATAACGTGGAAAACCTGGTCATCATTGGTGATATCCATGGTGACTACGACAACTATTTCGATGTCCTGCGCGAAGCAGGTATCGTCAATCGGCGCGGCAACTGGACCGGTAAAGAATCACATCTTGTCCAGGTTGGCGATGTTCCAGATCGCGGACCAGACACAAGTCGCATCATAGAGCATCTGCAAAAGCTGGAAAAACAGGCCGAAAGGGCCGGCGGCAAGGTGCACGTTCTTATTGGCAACCATGAGTACATGAACGTTACGGGAGATCTGCGCTATGTCCATCCCGGTGAATACGAAGCACTGACTTCAAGAAATTCTTCGCGGCTCAGGGATGCCTACTATCAACAGACGCTACAGTACATTGCTGCCCAGAATGAAACACGCGAAGAGCCCCTCATCATTGACGAGGCATTCACCGAGAAGTGGTACAACGATTATCCACTGGGATACGTGGAGCACCGACTTGCCTGGCAGCCAGGTGGTGAAATCAACAACTGGGTGAGCGGACACAACAGCATCATTCGCATCAACGACATGCTCTTTATGCATGCAGGTCTGGGTCCGGAAATGCTGGACATGTCCATCACCCAGATTAATGAAAAAATCCGCACAGAAATCCTGAACACCTATCAACCCTCGGGAAATCTCGGTGAATCAGAAACCGGACCTTTGTGGTATCGCGGACTGGCGAGCAATCCCGAAGTATCTGAAAAACCCCACCTGGAAAACCTTCTGACTACCTACAGCATAAACAAGGTGATTGTTGGCCACACGCCTGACCTGGGAGTGATCACACCGCGTTTTGGAGGCAGCGTTGTTGTTACCGATACAGGAATGGCGTCTTATTATGGCGGCCACAAGGCCAGCATGGTGGTTAACAGGGAGGGCAGTTTTGCCTTGCAGTCCGGAGAACTGATACCACTGCCGCAAAGCGAAGAAGAAATGATTCCCTATTTCCAGGCTATGGTGGCATTACTGCCTGAGAATCAGCGTCTGAAAAATCATCTGGAGCTGTTGATAAATCCATTGCCGGTCATGGATACGGTTCCGGAAACTGAAACAGGGGAAGAGGCTGACGCCAACATTGATTGAGTCTCTTCCTATTCCACTTGTCTCTTGTCTCCTGTCCCTTGCCTCTTATTCCTGGTCACTCGTCTCTGATTGTCCGATAACTGCCTCGATCCATTCAACATGGCTGGAGATACGTTCATACACCTGCATGGTGCCATAAAGCCCCTGGATCGGAGGCGACTCACCCAGTTCCAGTTCACCCAGAGCAACGCCGGCAATAAACAATTCTTCCTCAGTTTCCAGAATGGCAGGTCCACCGCTATCACCTAATCCGGGTATACCTTCCAGTTCGAGCACCTGGCTATCGGGATCGCGAGGGTCATCAAAAAGAAATGTGAGCCACTGTTCGGCTGAGACAACGCGGTTTTCTGCACGGCGAAACTGACCGTCATTCCCCATCAAGCCCCGGGTTCCAATCCCCGAGTAGCCCCAACCAAGCAGGGTAAACACCCGATTGTTTTCATCGTCTTGACTGTAAAGACTGACGGGATTGATACCCACAGCCTCCTGCCCAAGATGCAGCAAGGCCAGGTCTACATTTTCCAGCTGGTTCCCCGTGTCATGACGTGGATGCAGCACCATGCTGTCAACAGTAAAAGAGTTGCCGGCAATGTCGAGAGAAAAAGGCATCCCGGAAGCAAGAGTTTCAGCCAGGGGAGTTTGCTCCGTGCAATGTGCTGCAGTGATTGCCCAACGAGGATTGATCAAGGTGGCGACGCAAACCTTGTGATCAAAACTGGTATGCAGGTAAAAGATTTGTGGATACTGGCGGGGGCTGACCTGGTAGCGTGAATCAGCCTTGTCATGCCGAATTATGATGCCATGGCTTGACGCTACTGGCAGGCCAACCAGCAGTAGAATAGGTATGACGCGAAAAAACAGACGCCTTGTCATCTTGCTCCAAAAAATATGCAGTTATGCCTGGTCTTCGTCCCTGTCCTGGCTCGATTGCTGGCTGTCACTTTCAGTTTTCGCAAGACCGATATTCGGTTTGTACTTGTTTTGTGTAGATTCCTTGATGACAAGGTAAGTACGGTACACGAAAAACAGGATGCCAAGAATCAGAAAAACGAGTATGCCCAGGATCATCCATTGTCCCTGTGTCATGGACCCCGGATTCATCAGTGATTCAAGCATCATTTCCCCCTTATATATTTCTTAAATATGTTTCAGTAACTTTTGTTATCTTGCTGATCCATCGAGCGGATATACAGTTCAATCTGTTCCAGCCTGTCAAATGGGTCTGACAATTCCAGCAACGCCTGCTTGTCCCGGTTGGAAATCGGCAGCAATTCACTGAGCCGCCAGGCGATTTCACGCAGGTTTTCAAAACTTATATTGAGTCTTAGCTCCTCAATAGCCGGATGCTTCGATAAACCCTGCAGCAATTCAACATACTCCTGGAACTGCTCGCCAACATCCACTGGTTCCGAATCAATGGAATCAAAATCCCTGAAGACCACTTCAGCCTTGCACAGGTCATTATATTCCCGCCAGGATTCAACAATTTTAAACGTGGTTTGCCCTTCCACCGTGATACCGAGCAAACCGTTGGGCAGCTGATTCCAGTCCACAACACTGCTATAGGTGCCGATGCGGTGAATATCCAGTTTCTGTTCTGTATTGGCGACCTCGCTGCCTGTTTCGATCAATACAACGCCGAACCCACTCTGATCTTTCAGACACTGTCTGATCATATCCACGTAGCGTGACTCAAAGATCTGCAGTGAAATGCGACCCTTGGGAAACAGGATTGAATTGAGTGGAAATAACGGAATGGTTTCCAAAACCTACCTCTGGTACCAGTTTAGGCGATTAATCTGCCCTTTCACAAAGGGCCTGGCCAAGTCGTTGATGCAAACCCTCGAATCCGCCATTGCTCATGATGACAACATGATCACCGGTAGCTGTATCACGCACTATATCGGCAATGATTTCATCCACCGTTGGGTAGTGTCGAAAATCTGTTCCAGCCGCACCACCAATAGCATCCAGGTCCAGACGGGTCGATTCTGATTTATACCAGATAACCCTGTCTGCAGCCTCCAGGGAAGCAGCTAAAGTGTCCTGATGATATCCCATCTTCATGGTATTTGAACGGGCCTCTATCACGCATACCAGTCGCCCCTGATCACTGGACTCCTCAAGACGGCTGCGAAAACCCTCAAGCGTGGATTTGATCGCCGTGGGATGGTGGGCAAAATCATCGTAGAGTTTTACCCCATCAAATTCCCCCAGGTCTTCCAACCGGCGTTTCACCCCTTTAAAGTTCGAGAGCGCTTCACACGCCTGCGAGAGGGGGACACCAGCATGGGACGCTGCAGCGATAGCGGCAACAGCATTTTGCATATTGTGCTCTCCCACCAGCGGCCAGTGAACTTCTGCTGTTTCATTGTTATAGCTGACAGTGAATTTGGCACCCTGTTTATCCAGACTCGTCACCTGCCAGTGTGCTTCCTCTTCACCCTCCAGCGAAAAATATTCCTGTTCACACCATACACCCTGGTCAAATACGCCCTGCAGGTTTGCATTGCCAAAGGGTGAAATAGTGAGCCCGTTTGCCGGAATGGTTTTCATCAGGTGATGAAACTGTGTCTGGATTGCAGCCAGATCAGGAAATATATCTGCGTGATCAAACTCCAGGTTGCCAAGAATCGCTGTTTTCGCATGGTAATGGACAAACTTTGAGCGCTTGTCGAAAAACGCACTGTCATATTCATCGGCTTCAATCACGAAAAACGGAGCGCTTCCCAAACGTGCCGAGCAATCAAAATTCTTTGGGACACCACCTACCAGGTATCCCGGGTTTTTGCCGGAAAACTCAAGAATCCAGGCCAGCATACTGGTGGTAGTGGTTTTGCCATGAGTGCCTGCCACGGCCAGGACCCAGCGGTCCTGCAGTACATGCTCAGAAAGCCATTGTGGACCGGAGCAATACGGGAGATTGTTCTCAAGAATATATTCGACAGCCGGATTGCCCCGGGAACAGGTATTTCCGATAACAACCAGGTCAGTGTCATCCGAAAAATGCGAGGGATCATATCCCTGCATGAGTTCAATACCCTGCTCTTCCAACTGGGTACTCATCGGAGGGTAGACATTCTGATCACTGCCGGTAACGGTACACCCAAGTTCCTTGGCCAGAACTGCCAGGGAACCCATGAACGTACCGCAAATGCCTAAAATGTGGATATGCATAGGGTGATTGTCTCAAATGGGATTGTTATGTGCTATGGATGAGGAAATATCTTTAATGATTGTTACTTTTTTTAAATGTTTGTTTTGACTTTCTTTTAAAAGAAAGTCACCAAAGAAACCTGCCTCCAGATCACCAGGCCTCCGGCTTCCCTAATAAGACATTTTTCCCTGCGAGCCGCACGGATGCGCCATCCATGGCTTAACCGTGCTAAAAATGCCGTCCTGGCATTTTTACTCTGGAAAAACTGACTTATTCGGCTGGTTATAGTCGGCGGCCTGACTTTTCATAGACAGCACACCTTTCGAAGTCACTTATTTCTTTAAAATATTCGAAGTGAAATGTCGAGTGTGAGCTGCTGAGGAGCAGGGTTATTGCAGGGGCAATCGGTCATGGACGGCCGATTGAGTCGATTTTGAGCCAGGATGGCGAATAAAGACGACCAGTCGCAATGATCCTGGGACGAATGGAGATCGCGCTACTTAATACCCGTATTAAGTAGCGGGGTCCAGTGAACCCGAGACTGGTTTTCTTGGCCACTTCTTTTTAAAAAGAAGTGGGATAATTATTTTTTGGTTACTTTCTTTTAAAAGAAAGTAATACCAATCCGACTTTTGAAAATATATTTCTCAAAACCTCACATAATCACCCAATAAGTTTCCCCGATAGATATGACTACTCCTGTCTTGGAACCGTTCAATTGAGTAGAATAGCCCGACTCAACTGATGGAGTATTCAATGTCAGGAAAAAATATTTTTTACGCCCAATCCGGGGGCGTCACAGCAGTAATTAACGCATCTGCATGCGGTGTCATTGAAACCGCCAGAAAACATTCTGAATTGGGGACGGTATACGCGGGTCGCAATGGCATCATTGGCGCCCTGCGCGAGGAGCTGATTGACACCAGCCAGGAATCCGACGAGAGCATTGCTGCACTCAGGCATACTCCGGCAGGTGCATTTGGTTCTTGTCGCTACAAATTAAAAAGCCTGAATGAAAACAGGGCCGAATACGAACGCTTGATTGAAGTCTTCAAAGCCCATGATATTGGTTACTTCTTTTATAACGGCGGTGGTGATTCCCAGGACACAGCCCACAAGGTCAGCCAGCTATCCCAGGAAATTGACTACCCTATTACCTGTATCGGCATACCCAAGACGGTGGATAACGATCTGCCTATCACCGACAACTGTCCGGGCTTTGGTTCCGTCGCCAAATACATAGCGGTCTCTATTCGTGAAGCTGGTCTCGATGTCGCTTCCATGTGTGAAAGCTCTACCAAGATTTTTGTCATGGAAGTCATGGGACGACATGCAGGCTGGATTGCAGGGGCTGCCGGTCTTGCTGCTGAACAGGAAGGTGATGCCCCCCATATCATCGTCTTCCCGGAAATAGCTTTTGACAGGGAGGCTTTTCTGGCCAAAGTCCAAACCTGTGTTGAACAATACGGGTACTGCGCAATTGTCGTTTCAGAAGGCGCCCACTATGAAGACGGCACATTCCTTGCTGACCAGGGCACTCGAGATGCCTTTGGTCATGCACAGCTTGGCGGTGTCGCACCGACACTGGCTAATATGGTCAAGGACGCATTGGGCTATAAATACCACTGGGCAGTTTCGGATTACCTGCAGCGGGCAGCCAGGCATATCGCATCGGCCACTGATGTTGAGCAGGCTTATGCCATGGGTCAGGCTGCGGTTGAAATGGCACTCGCAGGTAAAAACGCCATGATGCCAACGGTAGTCCGGGAAAGTTCTACCCCCTACAAATGGCACATAGGCGAGGCAGCACTCGCCGACGTGGCTAATGTTGAGAAAAAAATGCCACGTGATTACATCACTGAAGATGGCTTTGGCATTACTGATGCAGCCAGGGAATATTTTGCCCCGCTGATACTGGGTGAAGATTACCCCCCTTATCAAAATGGGTTACCGGTATATGCCCGCCTGAAAAAACAACTCGCAGACAAAAAACTTCAACCCTGGTCTGAATAAGGCACCTGCAAATGCTCTACGATATTTTTGCCATTATCTCCCCGGTCTGTATCTGCGCAATGATTGGGTACAGCTGGGTCAGGAGCGGCCATTCATTCGAAACGCCGTTTGTGTCCCGTTTGGTGATCAATGTCGGCGCACCCTGTCTCATCTATTCCACTTTCATGGATATCGAGCTGGAACGAGATGCCTTTATCTCAATGGCCAGTGCGGCTTTTATTACCATGGTGATATTCGCTGTTGCTGGCTATTTCGTACTGAAGATATTCAAATGGGACCAGCGTGCTTTTTTGCCAGGCCAGATTTTCCCCAACGTTGGCAACATGGGTCTGCCACTGTGTCTGTTGGCATTCGGAGATGAAGGACTCGCACTGGGACTGACCTATTTCACAGTCAATATTGTGTTCGGTTTTACCGTGGGTATCGCCATTTCGTCAGGCTCCATGTCCTACAAGGAATTAATGCGCAATCCCATGTTCTGGACTGTCATTCTGACAGTAACCCTGTTATTCGCCGGAGTGGAATCCCCCGAATGGATTTACAACACCACTGAACTCCTCGGTGGGCTCACTATCCCGCTGATGCTCATTGCACTTGGCGTTTCGCTGGGACAATTCAAGATCACAAGCTTGCGACGCAGCCTTACTCTGTCTTTCATGCGACTGGGACTTGGCTTTGCTGTCGGCAACGGCGTTGCCATGCTGATGGGCCTGGAAGGTGCTGCCAAAGGCATTCTGATCATGCAGTGTTCGATGCCCGTGGCTGTTTTTGCCTACCTCTTTGCCATGCGTTACGACAGGCAGCCTGAAGAAGTGGCGGCGACAGTGGTGATTTCCACGATCATGTCATTTGTCCTGCTGCCGGCGTTGCTGTGGTATGTGCTGCCCTAGCTACCAGATGCCACATGCCAGATAAATGATCAGTCACTTTTTAAATTACTCAAGATACTTGAGATAAGTTTTTTGGTGGCTGGCTTCTGGAGACTGGTAGCTCAATTAGCGAAGCTGCAACATCTGCCGCTTCCCTTCCCTTGATCACCATATGCTCCAGGAAAAATGCCTGATCTTCTTCCTTGTTCTCCTGGAACTCTTTAGGTGTCAGTACCACCGATAGTACCGGCAATTCCAGCTCCAGCTGTACCTGCATAAGCCCACTGATTACTGACTGCGCAACAAACTCATGGCGATAGATACCGCCATCCACAACAAAGCCAGCGGCAACGACCATGGCATATTCTCCTGTTGCCAGGAGCTGCTTGCACTTAAGTGGCAGTTCAAATGCACCGGGCACTGCGAAATATTCAATATCCATTGCGATACCAAGCTCAGCAATTTTGTTTGAAAACCCTTCACGACAGCGATCGACAATATCCTTGTGCCAACTGGATTGGATAAACGCTATTTTGTCAGGATTGATATTTTTCATGTATTGCTCCTACAGTGAATTTTTCGGAGCACAGGGAGAAAGCACAACACACCATGCTAAATGCACGGATGCTCTGCACTTTTATTCTCTCTCATCCGGACTATCACCGTCGGCCCTGGATTCTCACCAGATCTGCTGACCCGAAACCCTATGGCTTCAGCGCTCGCGGGCTCACTACTGTACTCATTGCTGATAAGCAGTTTACCGCCGGTAGGGAATTGCACCCTGCCCCGAGAATCCCAGCATTTTACTGCAAAGAAGGGTTCGAGTCATACAACTTTGAGCCACTAGCCACTAGCCACTAGCCACTAGCCACTAGCCACTAGCCACTAGCCACTAGCCACGGCAATTATAAAAAAATGGCTGGTAACAAAAGAAAGTAAAAAAATATTTTATTCTTCAATTTTCATTGGGCTGCTTGAGACTAGCAGCTAGAGGCTAGCAGCTTTTTCCTTTTAAGGCGCCAACTGCGAGATTTCCCACACCCCATCTTGGAGGGTATATTCAAAACGGTCATGAAGCCTGTGCTCACCACCCTGCCAGAATTCAATTTCATGGGGCCTGACGCGGATGCCACCCCAGAAATCCGGTAAAGGGACTTCGCCCGCTGCGAATTTTTCTTTCATGTGAGCAAGCTGCGTCATCAGAAAGTCACGCGAGGTGATTGTTGCACTTTGTTGAGATGCCCAGGCCGCCAGCTGGCTATCCCTTGGACGTGTCATGAAATATTTGGCTGATTCAGCCACTGAAAGTTTTTCAGCAGTGCCACACACTTTCACCTGTCGATCCAGTTTGTTCCATGGAAAAAGCAGGCTGACTTTACTGTTACCTTCTATTTCCTTTGCCTTGCGACTACCGTAGTTGGTGTAAAAAATGAAACTGTTATCTTCAACATGTTTTAACAACACTATGCGCTGTGATGGCTGCCCATCCTCAGACACAGTGCTCACCACCATCGCAGTAGGGTCACCAATTCCTGACTCGATAGCCTGTGATAGCCAGGTATTGAACTGGACGACGGGATCTTCATGCAGGTCTTCTCGACTGAGACCACCTTGAAGGTACTCGCGCCGGAAATGTTCAATATCCATAATTTATTTGTTGAAGCCCTGTTTAAGAGCGAACTGAACTATTGGTTAATTGGAAAACTCGAAACGTTCGTCAAACACGCGTTTATCAAATTCAAAATTTCGCCAGGCTTTGTGACCCGTGCCATGATCAAAGTATCCCTTGCCATGTTTTTTATTGGCAGCCCAATGCCCCACGTATAGGGTTCCGTCTTCCCAGCGATAGGTTCCTTCACCGTAAAAGACGTCATTTTTGAATTCACCAAAATAATTCTCGGTGTTTTCCTTTAGCCAGTTTTCCGTATAGCGGTCTTCTTTCCAGTCCTCGACATTGAACGCCTGCAAGCCGGTGCCATTACGACGGTCATTGCGCCATTCACCCATGTAGATATTACCGTCACTATCCCACAACGTGCCTCGCCCCCATTTTTTACCAATCATGAAGCGACCTTTGTAATGCTCTCCCTCATCATTGTAGGTAAGCCGACCAAAACCATGGAATTTCCCGTCAACAAAGTCACCGCGATAGGTGCGCAGTCCACGGCCTGTCTCTTCCACCAGTGTGCCTTTGCCAGTTTCACACTCACCGCTGATACAGCCAAGTTCATCACTTGCTGCCTGCACCAAAGGAGCAAGTAGCAAGACACATGGGACAAGGAAATACCGTAATTTCAAGAGAATAAAGCGCTTTGTCGTAAGCATTTTCAGTCCAGTAAAAATTATTGTCTGGTTAGGAATGGGAATTGTAACGAATTATCAGGGCCAGTAATAATTCAACCCCGCAGCGTATTGGACATCTTCAGGAAGTGAAAGGTTTACCAGTAGTTTTCGGTAGTGATATGACCAGGTTTGCGCCGCAGGTTTTTTTGCAGGCCCCTGGCCTTGAGCAATTCAACTGCATCCTTGACCATGTCCGGGTTACCACAAAGCATGGCCTGGGAATGCTCTGCTGACAGGTTCAGCCCTACGGCTTCTTCCAGGCTGCCATCCTCCAGGGATGCAGGGATACGTCCCTGAATTGTGCCTTCCACTGCCTCCCGACTGACAAAACCCTGGAATTTAAAACGGGAGCCGTATTGCTCGGCAAACTCCCTGATCATGCCCTGGTATTGCAGATCTGCCCCAGCCCTTACCCCCTGGATCAACACGAGATTTTTAAATTTATCCCAGGCTTGCTCAGTTTTGAGTATGGATAAAAAGGGAGCAATACCAGTGCCTGTTCCGATCATCCAGAGATCCCTGGACTGGGGAACTTCATCCAACGTAAAAAACCCATTGGCCGGGTTTTTGACCAGGATTGTATCGCCGGCACTGAGCTCAAAAAGGGCGTTGGACAACACTCCCTTGTCAGCAGTATAAAAGAAAAACTCAAGCGGCTTTTCGTGGGGTGCGCTCAGAAAGGAATAAGGCCGGGCGACTCTTTCACCATCAATCATGAGGGCAAGACTGGCAAACTGACCTGCAACAAACGGATCGATATCTGCATCAATTTTCAGAGAGAACAGGCCTTCATTCCAGTGAATATTCTCAACGACCTTGCCTTCCAGCCACTCGGACATGAAGCCCCCTTCTAAATATAGTATGCGTGCAAGCTTAACATCACCTTTCAGGATTAAGGAACCCTGAAGAAAAACAGTCACAAGGAACAACTCGTTAGCCCAAATAAGTATTACCTAATATAAATTACATCCTGGTAAATCAGTTTTAAAAGGTTTTTGATAATTCAATTAAGTGCGCGTGTCGTTCCTTGCGACTTGTAACCTGGGACTTGCGACTCCCATCTTGAGGCTTGCGGCTTTTCATGGTTCTAGTATCCTTGCCCACAACTCAAACCATTCAACCTGGATTTAATAAAATGAGCGCTAAAGTATGTTTTATCGGCCTTGGAGTCATGGGATATCCCATGGCAGGCCACCTTGCCAATGCCGGATATGATGTTACGGTTTATAACCGTACAACCGAAAAAGCTGATAACTGGAAGCAGACCTACAAAGGCAATAGTGCTCCTACACCGGCAGAGGCTGCACAGGATGCTGATTTCATTTTTACTTGCGTGGGTAATGATGATGATCTCAGGGAAGTGACTGTCGGCGCCAATGGTGCTTTTCAGTCTGTGAAAGCCGGCGCTGTTTTTATCGACAACACAACCACCTCAGCCAATGTTGCAAGAGAGCTGTCCATTATCGCGTCAGAAAAAGGTTTTAAGTTCCTGGACGCCCCGGTATCAGGCGGCCAGGCCGGCGCCGAAAACGGAAAGCTCACAGTCATGATGGGTGGGGATGAAGCGGCTTTTGAGTCTGCAAAACCCGTCATTGAAAGCTTTGCAGCCAGCATAAAATTGCTTGGCCCATCCGGCTATGGACAACTGACTAAAATGGTCAACCAGGTATGTATTGCAGGCCTTGTACAAGCATTATCTGAAGGTATTCATTTCGCCAAGCAGGCAGGACTGGATGTCGAAAAGGTTATTGGCGTAATCAGCAAGGGGGCAGCCCAATCCTGGCAGATGGAGAATCGTTATGCCACGATGATGAACAACGAGTTTGAATTTGGTTTCGCTGTTGACTGGATGAGAAAAGACCTGGGTATTGCCATGGAAGAGGCATCGAAAAATGGAGCTAAACTACCCGTCACCGAAATCGTTGATCAATATTATGCCGAAGTACAGGAAATGGGTGGTAATCGCTGGGATACTTCTTCACTGATTGCACGCCTGGAGAAATAAAGTTTCAAAAAAATATTTTTCGTTATTGTTTTTTAAACATTCGATTAATTCCCACCGAAAGTGTTGACGTCATTTTATTTTAGGGCTACAGTCTTTCGTGAATTCGGCATGTCTGAACTGGATTAATGGAAATAGATAACAGTCACGCCCACATTCTTCGACTCAATATTGCTGGCCATCCGATCGAATGGCTCACCTGGCAGGAAGCCACTACCCTCTACGCTAGAGAACTTGTTACCTGGACACTTGGAGATACTGTACGCACAGTGCGTGGTGGTGTTTCCCGTATTACTGGTGAGCGATCCTCCATTTCCTTGCACAGCATCGTGGCTTGCGCCGGTGAACTGCATCACGGCCAACCCAAAAAACCCACTTTAAGCAACCGCATCCTGTTCCGAAGGGATCAGAACATGTGCATGTATTGCGGCAAAGAATTTCTGGATAAGGATCTGAGCTGCGATCACATCATGCCCACTTCCCGTGGAGGCGCCAACACCTGGGTGAATGTTGTCGCTGCCTGCAGACGCTGCAATCACTACAAGCAGGACCGCACCCCGGAAGAAGCGCACATGGAACTGCTTGCCCTGCCCTTCGAACCGAACTCTGCCGAATATCTCGCGCTCGTCAACAGCAAACGCATACGTGCAGACCAGATGGAATTTCTTAAATCGCAGTTTTCCAAGAACTGTCGTTTTCAGTAGCTATTACACGAATTTCTTTTCGAAAGGCCTACCTCTCTGCCTATCAACCTGGCGAACAACGTTCGCCCAACAAAGCCCAAATTTTGGTAGCGTCATGAGCGAAATTCAGGCTAGGCAAAAAGAAACGCTGAAACCGGGAACAGTACTGGAGTTACGGGAGCGGTTCAGCGTTTCTTTTTAACGATGCATGAATGAGCGTAATAGCTACCGTGTTTGCAAATAAATTCCTCAATCCTTGAGGAATTTGTAGACAGTACTTTGGAATAGTTCAGGTTGTTCGGCATGCAGCCAGTGTCCGGCTTCTTTGATCTCCTGAATCTCGGCATTCGGAAACAAGGCCATCATTTCCTTCTCGTATTTCTTCAGAATGTAATCCGATTTCTGCCCCTTGATGAAAAGCACCTTACCTTCAAAAGGAGTTTCTGACTTCAGGCCATCAATCAAATCAGTATAGCCCTCCCTGATGGCATCAAGGTTCATCCGCCACGAGAAACATCCATCCGTATCCTTTAACAGGTTTGCCAACAGAAAATCCCTCACCCCTTTTTCATCCACGAATTCTTCAAGGATTTCATCTGCATCCTGTCGACCGTCAATCAGGTCAAGATTCAGGGTATCCAGGCCTTCAAAGATTTTTTCATGATGGGGCTTGTACAGTACCGGGGCAATATCAACGATGACAAGTTTCTTCACCAATTGTGGATTGGTGAGCGCCAGTTGCATTGCCGTTTTACCGCCCATGGAATGGCCTATGAGATGGGCGCTTTCTATTTGATGAACTTGCATGGTTTCGCTGACATCGTCTGCCAATTCAGCATAACTCATGCCATCTTCCCATTCCGACCTGCCATGGTTGCGATGGTCCATGCCGTAAACAGAAAAAGTGTTGGCAAATATCTTGGCGTGCTGCCCCCAATTACCCTGATTACCAAACAGGCCATGGAGAATAATGAGTGGATCGCCGTTTTCCGAATATTGTTTGCAAAATAGTTTCATAATGCGCAGATCAAGATATTTCAGAAGGAATGACTACTATGTTAAGACAGATTTTCCTTGATCCAGTTCATGACATCATCATGATGGGTCTTGGTATTCACTTTTTCCATGGTATACCGCAGCCGCCCATCCTTATCGATGATAAAAGTGGTGCGTTTGAGGCCCATGAATTCCCTGCCCATGAACTTTTTCAGACCCCACACACCGTACTTGTCCGCTACCTTGTGGTCTTCATCTGACAGGAGGGTAAATTTCAGTTTGTCCCTTTCAGCAAATTTGGCGAGCCTTGGGAAGGGATCAATACTGACGCCCAGAACCTCAACGCCCATTTTTTTAAGGGCTCTTGCACTATCACGAATGCCACCTGCCTGAACCGTACAGCCGGGAGTCATTGCCTTGGGATAGAAATAAAGCACCACGACACTACCAAGATAATCTTTGAGACTGCGTTTTTCACCATCCTGATCCTGGAGTTTGAATGCGGGTGCCTTGTTGCCAATTTTAGGGAGTGCCATCAGTACCTCTGGTACAGCATATTCTGATGGCGAGAAGCATACTGCCAGTCAATCTGGGGAGTCAAAAGGAAAATGCGGTATTTTTAATCTGCCATTTTGGCAAGGATTTCCTCGGGGACGAAAGGCCTGCCCTTCTCATTCAAAGCTGTTGCCGTGATTCTGGCAGAGAGCATCAAGGATTGATCCCGGCGACGTATGATGTCCTGCAGAAAGACGATTTTGAGGCGGCCATCGCGCTCAAAACGGGTAGTGATGGTAAAGCTGTCACCACTGGTCAGGGACTTCTTGTAATCCAGCTCAGCGCGAACAACAACAAGGTGAATGCCCTGCTGTGTCACCTCAGCAAAATCCACATCCCTGGATTTCAGGTATTCGTGGCGGGCATGCTCAAGATAATTCAAATAGACGGCATTATTCACGACTCCCTGTAAATCGCATTCGTAATCCCTGACGTCCATGACTAATTCGTGTACCTGATTCACCATCAACTCCTGAAAATACCGCCCGCTATTGTAGGGGAAAAATAGCTAAGAGGCGTATCAGCTGGGCAAAAAGTTATCCACAGCTGTGAATTAATCACCAGCCTGTGGATAAATCTGTGTAATAGTGCTGCAAGTCATTCGCCCTGTCTTGACCCGAAAAGAGTTCTGTACCAATAGTTTAATATAAATTTTTAATAATTTTCATATATATCAATAGGTTATAAAAACTTACCAGGAATTAATCTCATTTATCCAATCTTCTTAAACAGTATTCTTACAAGGATTAGCTATGTGCATAAAACTATTGGAGTTATTTTGATATCGCACTTCCTGATCCCAGAATTCCGACGTTATTTTCATCAAAATATCCCTGGTTCTGCTGTCTGATAAATGAAGAATTGAAAGAAAAAACCTTCAGTCGAGTTCTCTTTGGGCATAAGCTAGTCGGCTTGTGACACTGACTTGTGAAAATTGCTTTTGAATAATAATAAGGAGACCCATAGCATGATCTATTCGCCCACGCTTTCTAACTCCCTCTTCATAAAAGGATTTACTCGTGTACTCCTGCTGACAAGTCTATGCCTGACCTTCTCGAGCGTATCTGCACAGGATTTTGACTGGGCCCCGGATTATCCAGTAGGGGCCACTATTCCGATCCTGGAAGCGCCAGACCAGAATGGTGATATTCAGACACTTGAAACCCTGTCTGGCGAAAATGGCATTCTGCTGATGTTTAACCGTTCCTTTGACTGGTGCCCCTTCTGCAAGGCCCAATTGGAAGGCCTGGAGGAATCCAAAGAGGCCTTCTCCACCCTGGGATTCAATATTGTCACCATCACCTATGATCCCGTGGAAACACTCAAGCTTGTTGAGGAGGATATGGAAATCAGTTTCACCATGCTCCACGATGAAGCCATTAAACATGTGAATGCCTACAACATACTCAATACCGACTATGAGCCTGGTCACTTTGCCTATGGTGTGCCTCAACCTGGCGTTATGTTTGTCAGTCCTGGGGGTGAAATCCTGGCCAAGTTCGCAGAAGAGAATTTTCGTAAAAGGCCTGACTGGTCTGATGTGGCTGATGCGCTCTCCACCCCCTGAATTTTCCTCAGAGACTGAATCGCTTATTAAATGCCGAATTCCAGGTTAATGAATTCGGCATTTTTTTATCTGAATTAAACGCTTCACAGCCTGTCTATAAATACAAATCCCGACACTAATAAGAAGTCGCATTTGATACACTCCGGGTTGATCCAAACCATCCAGGTAATCAAGTAATCCAGCCATGGCTCTGACACCCCGCACACTCATTACTGTATTGGCGCTATGCCTGCTTTGCGCCTGCACTACCCAGGAGGTTGTCGAGATGCCTGAGCTCACCGAATTTGAAGTGGTGGATATGTCTGGCAACTGGGAGAAGGATTATCAGCAAAGCGACGATTTTGAAACGGAATTCAATCTCTACATGTTTGATATCCAGCGTCAGCTCAGCCCCCAGCCAGACGGGGTCAATCGCAGTGCAACGATCGGGGGCGGTGCCGCCACGGGCTCAATGGAGACCATCGTCGGCCTGGCCCGATTTACGGAAGAAATCACCCGCATGCCGGTGCTGCAAATTGACCAGGACCGCTTCAGAATCCAGATTGACCGTGAAGATGATTTCGCCCTGCTGTGCGAATACTTCAACCGCCAGACCATGATCACTGAAACCCCCTTTGGGACTGAACAGTGCAGCTGGAATGGCAATCAGTTGCTTTTTTTACTGACATTGCAGGATGGCCTGCGCATTTACTACCAGGTGACGCTTTCCCCCAACGGACAGCAATTGAACATCACCACCACGGTCTCATCCGACCGCGTTTCCACGCCAATGACCATCAGTAATTACTACCGGCGCTATGAAATACCCGAGAGCAATATCGACTGCATTTTGACCCTCACTCGAAATAACGTTTGCCGAAGGTCGTCCAACTGATGCGTACGCTATTATTCCTGACCCTGGTTTCGGTCTCTTCGTTGCTGATGGCACAGGCAGAAAAGCCCTTTCTGGATGTCAGTATTGAAATTTTTGACATGAATCTGCCACAGGATGTACTCCGGCAGGAACAGGCACAGATTTACCCGGCTGTTCGCCAGGCTGAAGCCCGTTACCTGCCGTCCTTCCTGAAACTGACGCTCCAGGAAAGCGGTGCCTGGGGAGCCGTCAGACTGTTACCTGATGTGGACATTGGTGCGGAGTTACAGATTTCTGCCAGCATTCTGAACTCCGATGGTGCCACGCTCGAGCTTGAGCTTCTGGCGATGGACGCGACAGACAGGGTTTGGCTCTCGAAGCGCTACCAGAATGTGGCTGTCGACAGTGTCTCCCTGAATCAGCCCTTACTGGGCACAGATCCCTTTCTCTATCTCTATGCTGAAATCAGTAACGACCTGCTTGCCACCTACAGGACACTTACGACGGAGCAAATACAGGAAATCAAGGAAGTGGCCACCCTGCGCTATGCCGCCTCACTTGCCCCTGAAGCATTCGGGGATTTCCTGGTTCAGGAAGAAGGTCTCTATCGTTTAAACCGTTTGCCAGCCGATAACGACCCCCTGCTCCTTCGTGTTAAGGAGATTCGTGAGCATGAATATGTCTTTATCGACGTGGTCGATGAGCAATTCCAGGATTTTTTCGTCTCAATAAAGCCAATCTATGATATGTGGCGCAAGTATCGTCGGGACCAGATGGCCAGTGAAGCCGATAAAATCCGGCGAGAGACCCAGCAGGGCAATGATATGCGCCGAGGCAGCTATATATCACTCAAGGAAAGTTACAACAATTTCCGCTGGGCACGCATGCAGGATCAGTACCTGGACGAGCTGAATGAAGGGTTTACCAACGAAGTGCTGCCGACGGATATCACGCTCGAAGATTCCATCTACCAGCTCTCCGGCACACTGGAAGAGCAATACCGGGAATGGCGGGACATTCTCAGGGAATTTTACCTGCTGGAAAATGCAGGCCAATAAGTTTAAATGTTAAAAGATGTCTGATGACAGCCCTACGCGCTTTTTATGCCCTACAGCTGTCTCAACCTGCACAAAGAGTGGAGTGTAGGTCGGAAGAGGTCCAACGGACCGTCATCCGACAGTTATTATTCATCGAATGTAATTCCACAGCGAGTAATTCCGGCCAGCAACTCTCTCAACCTGCACAAAGAGTGGAATGTAGGTCGGAAGAGATCCAACGGACCGTCATCCGACAGTTATTATTCACCGAATTTAATTCCACTTGCTTCTCTAAAAGTGCTTCCCCAACAATCACTATACATTCCTTTTGCAACATAATAATTGAAAGAAGATTGTGCCCAATCCCTGGGCTTATCAACAAGCCCATGCTTAACAGGGTTAATATGTATGTAATCAAGGTGGTTTATAAAATCCTGCGAATCTCGTATTGCATGTTCCCAGAAACGATTTTGCCATACTCTAACATTTTCATATTTCCCAAGTTTCCTGATTTCTTTGGAAAATCGAGTCTTTATATCTCTCCATCTCCCTGAATAGTCATAGTCGTTCCTTGGTAATCTCCATATACAATGGTAATGATCAGGCAGGACAACCCACCCATAGAGTCTGAAGGGCCGCTTTTCTTTTACTTTTAATATCGTAGATTGAAAAATATCGATATGATCCAAAAGCAAGCTACTATTTCTATTGTTCAAATTTAGAGTAAAGAAAAATAACCCACCTTTGATTTTAAGCCTTTTATACCTAGGCATAATAAGAGTGCACACTGAAGGAATTGTGATTTCAGAATAGTTCAGGAAAGGAAAATATCAAGGAGCTGTCGGATGACGGCCCTTTGGACCTCTTCCGACCTACAACTGTCTC
>Ga0181560_10000408_pt1 | contig 38699 bp, 27 predicted proteins | sample 011ome_20_FD_133751 | JGI IMG/M metagenome (GOLD analysis project Ga0181560, IMG submission 133751) | Coastal salt marsh microbial communities from the Groves Creek Marsh, Skidaway Island, Georgia - 011509CT metaG (megahit assembly) | ecosystem: Environmental > Aquatic > Marine > Intertidal... | reverse complement strand
TGCCAATCGCTCCATGGATATAGGCTTCACTCTGGAGGATAGATGGCAGGCTGGTCAGCTAAGCGGCCAATATGGATACGACTATTTTGGTCGCCGAGGTGTCAATGCGCGGCAGGATGATTTCATCCTCTCACGGCTGCTCGGGTCGACTCAGTCGCTCGACGATGGCGAGGAAAATGAATCGGCGCTCTTCGCCACGGCCAACCGCGACTTCAATTTCGCCTCCGTGCACCTTGGTGGCAGGTGGACTTACGTTACGCAAAGTGATTCGAAGCCGGAAAAAATCTCCCAAAGCAGAGGGTCTTATTTCCTGACAGTGCGCAAGCCTCTGGGTGATTGGAATTTGAGCCTGAGCTACGGGACCAGCAGCAGATTTGCCAGCCTGACAGAAAGGCTTTTCATTGGCACCACCGGGCGCGGGCAAGTTGTCGGTAATCAGAATCTGCTGCCTGAAGACTCGTCGGAGCTGGACATTGGTATTGATTACCAGAGTGAGCGCCTGGCTATTGAACTGCATCGCTTTGCAATGGACATCGATGACTTCATTGAGCGGATAACGCTTGATGAGAACACCCTGAGCTATCGCAACCTGTTGAGCGGAGATCTTAGAGGCTGGCAATATCGCGTGGCATTGTTTCCCTCCAATGCCTGGCAGCTGGCGCTTTCCGGACAAAGAGTCACCGGCAATAGTGACAGTGAAAATACACTGATCGACATTCCCGCCGCGAGGCATCAAGTTGACTTGTCTTATTCAGCGCCAAGTTGGTCACTGAACGTGAGCCTGCGCAGACGATTAGATAAAAAGGATTTTGGCGCGACAGAAAGGGCTTTGCAGGCCGCTAATATCGGCGCGTTAAGTTTCAGGATTGATCTCAGTGATCGCTGGCAGATGCAGGCGGTAATTGAGAATCTGTTTGATGAAACCTATTTCAGCTCCGCCGATGCGCTCAGTACCCTGGCGATCGGCAGAGGGTTTACCCTGGGGTTTCACTTCCGTTAGTCAATTCCCCCAGGCAAAAGAAAGCGGGCGAACCCTTTCTGGATTCGCCCGTTCCAAACGTGCATTCGAATGCGCATGCTGGGCAGGGTACAAACTCCTCACTCAGCACAGGCTGTTCATCGCTCAAATATGCTCAATCATCTGCGCCTGCGTCTTCTGCAGTCAGCGCCTGGAACTGTTGATTCAACTCGGTGAAACGCATCTCTGCTTCCTGTCCCGGCGCCTGATCGGCGGCGTTGATCATATTGTAGAGATAGCTTATCTGCGCTGTAAGCATGGGTTCCATGTAAATGCCTTCTGCTGTCTGCAACGCGGAAAGAACAGCGTTGACGTTTTCCAGTCGCGCCTGCTGCTGGGCGCTTAAACCATTTTCGGTTTCGAGCTCTTCAAGTTCTTCCTGTTCAGTGTCCAACTCATCCTCAAGGCGGCGGGCGCTGGACAGCAGTTCTGTTATCTCAAGCTGCAGATCAACCTGAGCAGAAATATCCGCCAGCGTGGTTCCGCCCGCAAGCACTCTTGGGTCAACCTGCAGCTCAAACGCATGCTCCATAGTGCTGTCCCCAGCACTAAGCCGCACGGTATAAGTACCTGGCTTCACCATAGGGCCGTTCTGGTAGCGGCGGTCTTCGTTGGAATGCCAGGCGCCGAAGTGACGCATGGTCCAGCGGAAGCGATTCAAACCCGCATCTGTCGAAAGGGAATCGTCCACCAGGAAGATTGTCTGGTTGGTGCCCATGTCCGTCAGGGCCTGTTCACCTGGGCCGTCGTCCGAGTCCTCATCAGCGTTGGTAAATCGATTAACCACATCGCCAGCATCATCCAGTATCTCCATCACCAAGCGTTCAGAGAAGTTCTCCGGCAGGTAATAGTCAATTACCACGGCTGGTTGTGGGTAATCCGGTACCTCGGTATTCGGCATGCCGCGAGGTCGGCGATAACGAATGGTGGTCTTGGGTTGAAATAGTGCTGGTTCACTATCCAGGCTGTTGATTGCGTCCTGCTGCAAAGTGGTGATGTTATCCAGCACCCAGAAGGAGCGTCCCATGGTGCTAATGGCGAGATCGCCGCGAACGATCTTGATGTCAGTGACTGGTGTAACCGGAAGGTTCTGCTGAAAATCGTGCCAGGTGTCCCCGTCATCCAGGGAAACGAAGATGCCGTATTCGGTGCCGGCATAGAGTACCCCTACCTTGTCTGGATCTTCCCTTACCACCCGCGTGGGATAGTCTTCTGGTATACCATTGCCATCGGTCAGCAGATCCCAGCTTCTGCCGAAGTCATTGGTGCGATATATGTAAGGCTTCCAATCACCAAACTGATAACGCAGTACCGCGATATAGGCCTTGGCTGCGTCGTGGGGTGAAGGTTCCACCGCATCCACGCGACCGCCCGGCGGCAAGCGCCTCGGCGTGACGTCATCCCAGCTTTCACCGTTGTCACGGGTTACGTGTACAGGACCATCATTGGCACCTACCCAGATAACGCCAGCCTGCACCGAAGATTCCCGAATTGAATAGATGGTGCTGTAAAACTCTTCACCGGTGATGTCGCGGGTAATAGGGGAGCCGGAGATCACCTGGTACTCCGCTTCGAATGCGGTCAGGTCTGGAGAAATGGTTTCCCAGGTCTTGCCTTCATCGGTGGTGCGATGCACATATTGGGAGGTGTGATAGACCACGCCTGGATCATGGGGAGAGACGTGAATGGGTGATACCCGCTGGAATCGATAGCGCAGGTCCCTGGGATTCTGGCCATACATATTGGCGGCGCCCACATAGTAGCCCTTTTCAGTACCGAGGCGTTTATCGAATACACCGAAGCGCCCTTTGCAGTCCGCATAGACGATGTTGTGGTCACCGGGCTTAGGCACAGCAGGCCCGGTCTCACAGCCGCCAGTGTCCACAATCCAGCGATTGGAATGCTGCACCCCGTAGGGGGCTATACTCGGCACTGCGATGGTTGTGCCGTTATCCTGCATACCAGCATAGAGCCAGTAAGGATATTGATCGTCGACTTCGACCTGATAGAGTTCAGCGGTTGGCTGGTTAAACTGCGTGGACCAGGTCTGGCCGCCGTTATGGGTTACATTGGCGCCACCATCATTGGCTTGTATATAAAGGTCGGGATCATTAGGGTTGATCCACATGTCATGGTTGTCGCCATGGGGTGTGGCGAGTCGCTCCCAGTTTTCACCGCCGTCTTTGGAAATGAAGTTGCCTGTTGACATGGCGTAGACAATGTCAGGATTTTGGGGATCCACGTCAATATTTGCGTAGTAGAATGGGCGAGTGATAATGCCGTCGTGGTCCGACACCTGCTCGAAGGTCTGGCCCTGATCAATGGATTTGTACAGGCCGGCTTCATCGCCTGGCGCCTCTACCAGTAGATAGACAATGCTGGAATCGGCGGGGGAAAGCGCGAGATCCATCTTGCCAATCAGGCCGGTGGGCAGACCCTCGGTAATCTTGTCCCAGCTGGCACCACCATCGACTGACTTGAACAAACCGCCTTCCTCGTTCTCGCCGCCACTGATGATGGTCCATGGCTTGCGCTCGGCTTTCCACGCCGTGGCGAAAACAATCTCCGGATTGCCGGGCAGCATCTCCACATCGGAAATGCCCGTTTCGTCCGAGATGTATAGAACCTGCTCCCAGTTGCGACCGCCGTCTACCGTCTTATATAAACCGCGCTCTTCATTCGCATTAAAAGCCTGACCAATTGCGGCAACATAGACCACATTGTGATTTTCCGGGTTTATCTCGACTGCACCTATATGGCCTGTGTCATCCAGGCCAATAGGTTGCCAGGTATCGCCGCCGTCGATTGATTTGTACATGCCTTTACCGGCGATGACGTTGCTGCGCAGACCATCGGACCCGGTTCCCACATAGATAATATTGGCATCATTCTGCGCCACCGCAATGTCGCCAATGGAAGGCGTGCTGAAATAGCCATCTGAAACGTTGTTCCAGGAGGTGCCATAGTCCTCCGTCTTCCAGATACCACCACCAGATGCACCCAGATAAAACGTTGAGGGTGCTGCAACCGTGCCAGCTACTGCGGTCACGCGACCACCACGGGTTGGGCCCACGTTGCGGTACTTCATGCCTTCGAAGTGTTGCCCATGAGTTGCGGCAGCGGCGACTAATAAACAGAGGGAGAGCAAGCAATTGATCAGCGTTTTCATTGGAGTTTATCTTGAGAGTGATTGGAGAATACTGCAAATTAGCACGGTCGCAGGGAGGGAACAATTTACTATTTGCCTTTTAATATTTGCCATCCCAGCCATTGCTTGCGATAGTCCTGCGGCTACCGGCCGCAAATTTATCAGCGTGATAGTGAGAAGGCAGAAAAGCAGAAAGCAGGTAAAACCGGGATAACGGAAAAGTCATCAAGGGCATCAAAGTCATCAAGTTAGCTGAGCACGAAAAAGGGAGTCGGAGTAGAGCAGTGAGCGTCAATTGGAAAAGCCTTAGCCGCAAGACACATTACTGGGCCTCGCTGACCATCCTGTTGCCGGCCTTGGTGATCATCGGCAGCGGCGTCGTGTTGCAGCTGAAAAAAGATGTGCACTGGATACAACCTGCAAGCCAGCGCGGCGCTGAAGGACCACCGCAGATTTCCTTCGAGGAAATCCTTGCGGCCGCGCGTGCAGTGGACGTCGCGGAAATTGATAGCTGGGAGGATATTGATCGGCTTGATGTGCGACCGGATCGGGGCATGCTGAAGATTCGCAGCCTGAATCGATGGGAAATCCAGATCGATACCGCCAGCGCTGAAGTATTACAGGTCGCCTTTCGGCGCAGCGATCTTATCGAGACGATTCATGATGGCTCTTTTTTTCACGACAACATCAAGCTCTGGATTTTCTTCCCCACCGCCATCATTCTGTTCTTCATGTGGCTGACTGGGGTGTATCTTTTCGTGGTGCCATTTCTGGCGCGCAGGAAGAAGCGCCAACGGCTTGAGAGAAAGATGGCTGCTGCAACCTAATTGGAGAGGTAGACTGTGTGGAGACCTTGTTCGGCTAATTCGAACGGCAGTTGGAAGGAAGGAGCTCTGGATCTATAGCGCGGTTGAAGTCATTAACTACGCATTCCCAGCGAACGCGGCCTGACTGGTCCCCGGTGCCGATAAAGAAGAACGTTGCATTATATGGGCTGTACTGATCTCCAAACGAAGTCAGGTCCATTAGCGGGCTGAAGGTGCCGACATGTGTTGCATCAGCTGATTCTCCGGGAATCCCCGCACTCCATCTCAATTGCGTGATCAGGCCAAAATCCGGTCTTTCAATAATGCCGGCGTCGCTGCCAGAGCTGGGCATGACGCTGTGAGTTTCATAATACAATTCAATCTTTATGCGCTCTTCGTCAAGCAGGCTAAAGGCCTCAGACAATGTAGCGGTTAACATGTAATTCTGATATGCGGGGACAGCAAGCGCCGCCAGAACAGCGACTATTCCTATTGCGACTAATATTTCGACAAGTGAAAACCCATTTCGCTCTGTTTTCATTAGCCTACTTTCCCAGATTCTTACACCTAAAGTACCATCCTATCAGTGGAAGTTGGGTATATTCTAGAGAAAGCTAACGCGCAGTTGCTCGAATTAAGATATCTTTCGGTGAATCAGAAGCGTTTTTGGAGAGTTGAAAAATAATGACAACACTTTGGCAGCTCAGCGCCGTCGAACAGGCGGCAGGCATTTGTGAAGGCAAGTTTACCGCCACAGCGTTGGTTGAGTCTTCGCTTGCGCGGATTGACGAAAAGAACGCCGAGCTAAACGCCATTGTCGATCCCCTGAGCGAACAAGCGCTGGCTGCGGCTAAAGAAGCCGATGCCGCAGTAGCGAGTGGTGAAGCGCTTGGACCGCTGCATGGCGTGCCGGTGACGGTAAAGGTAAACGTCGACACCAAGGGCCGGGCAACGACCAATGGCATGGAGGTGTTCAAGGACGTCATCGCGCCGGACAACTCACCCATCGTGCAAAACCTGTTGAATGCTGGCGCGATCATTATCGGGCGCACCAACACGCCAGAGATGTCCATGCGCTTGACTACGGACAATCCGCTGCATGGCCTGACCCGCAATCCCTGGAACCTGAAAATTTCCCCCGGCGGTTCTTCCGGCGGTGCCGCCTCCGCAGGGGCTGCGGGTTTCGCTGCCATTAACCACGGCAATGACATTGCCGGTTCCCTGCGCTATCCGGCCACAGCCTGTGGCTTGAGCACGATCAAGCCGGGATTGGGCAGGGTGCCTGCCTTTCTGCCCCATGCCAAAGCGGAGCGCGGTATGCTGGCACAGCTTATGTCCGTGCAGGGCGTGATATGTCGCGAGGTAAAAGATGTCAGGCTCGGCACTGAAGTGCTTATGCAGCACGATCCACGTGATCCCTGGCATGTGCCGATGCCTCTTGATCAGAGTAATGGCGATAAGGGCTTGCCGAAAATAGGATACTGTCGCGAAGCCCATGGCTATCCGATTCACGCGGGCATAGTTGCTGCTTTGGATAAAGCCGCATCTATACTCGAAGCGGCGGGTTACCAGGTGGAAGAAATTGAGACACCTTCCATCGCTGAGGCCGCCAGACAGTGGTTGCTAAACACGAATTTCGAGATGAAGAAGACACTCGAGCCGATATTTGCTGAGCACGGCAGCGCGATGATCAACCAGATCTTCGATGACTACTATCAACTACAGGGCGTGGCAGATGCAGACGGCTATTTTTCCGGCATTGCCGCGCGAACCGCGCTGGTGCGTGACTGGAATATGCTGCTGGCGGAGTATCCGCTGGTTTTGACACCTTATCTGATGCGTCCTGGATATCCCTATGACTTCGACGAGACCTTCGATGGTGTCAAAGATCTTTTTGACTGTTCGATCTATAGCTATGGGGTCAATTACATCGGCATGCCGGCAGGCTTTGTGCCGGTGGATCTGGTAGAAGACCTGCCATCGGGTGTGCAGCTGATCGGTCAGAAGTGGCGGGAGGATCTGATTCTGGATGCCATGCAGGTCATTGAAGATGCTGCGGGCGTAATGACTCGACAACTATGGGATCGAGAGTGAAGGCGATATAGTCAAAAGAGATCAGAATAAGCTGATTAAGATTCGTGTTTTACATTTATGCGATATGATTGATTTTTAACGCGTATGGCTTGCTTTGCTGATTTGCTTCCATGAATGAATATGACTACATCATCATCGGTGCCGGCACTGCAGGTTGCGTGTTGGCAAATCGACTCTCGGCGAATCCAGATACCCAGGTACTGCTGTTGGAAGCTGGGGGTAAGGACAATTATTTCTGGATCGACATCCCTGTCGGTTATCTCTACACAATAGCCAATCCACGCACCGACTGGTGTTATCACACAGAACCCGATGCAGGACTTAATAATCGCAGCATTGGATATGCTCGTGGCAAGGTGTTGGGTGGTTGCTCGTCTATCAATGCCATGATTTATATGCGCGGCCAGCAGAGTGACTATGACTTCTGGGCGGCGCAGGGTAATCGTGGCTGGGGTTGGCATGACGTGTTGCCGGTATTCAAACGCTCTGAAGATTACCAGCACGGCGCGGATGAATTTCACGGCGCCGGTGGTGAATTGAGAGTAGAGGAGCGACGGGTTAACTGGGAAATCCTGGATGCCTGGCGCGAGGCGGCTGAGGAATCCGGTATTCCCAAAATTACTGAATTCAACCGCGGCGACAATTTTGGGAATGCCTACTTCCAGATGAACCAGCGCAGGGGTAAGCGCTGGAGTGCTACTAGTGCTTATCTGAAACCGGCAATGTCGCGGCCAAATTTGCATGTCGTCACGAATGCACAGGTCGAAAAGCTTAAGCTTGAGTCTCAGAATGGCTGTCAGCGCGCGACCGGGGTTACGGTCTGTTTGAGCGGTAAGGAAACCGTCCAGTTCAACGCACGCCGTGAAGTCTTGTTGAGTGCGGGTGCCATCGGTTCGCCACAGATATTGCAGCTTAGTGGAATTGGGCCTGGGGAACTGCTGCAGGCACGTGGCATTGAGGTTAAACATGAGCTCGCCGGAGTTGGGGAAAACCTTCACGATCATCTGCAGGTTCGAAGCGTTTATAAGGTGAAGCATACGGTGACGCTGAATCAGCGTGCCAACTCATTATTCGGTAAGGCGATGATGGGGCTGGAATATCTGCTGTTCAAGACTGGCCCACTGACCATGCCGCCTTCACAGCTCGGGGCTTTCGCCAAGAGCGATCCGGATCAGGCCAGTGCCAATATTGAGTGGCACGTGCAGCCACTGTCGCTGGACAAGTTTGGCGATCCGCTGCATGGGTTCAACGCCATCACACCTTCAGTGTGCAATTTGCGCCCGAGCAGTCGCGGGCACGTTCAAATAAAGAGTGCCAATTGGCACGACTATCCTGCGATAAAGCTAAACTATCTTTCTACTGAAGAGGACAGGCAGGTTGCCATTAACGGCCTCCGTTTTACGCGGCGTATCATGGCCGCAAAAGCACTGGCGCGGTTTGAGCCGCAAGAGTGGAAGCCTGGCCCCGATCTCGAAACTGATGAACAACTGCTTCAAGCCGCAGGCGACCTGGGCACTACCATCTTCCACCCGGTGGGCACCTGCAAGATGGGCAATGACGCTCTTGCCGTGGTCGATGATCGTCTGAGAGTTCATGGGGTCGAGGGGCTGCGGGTGATCGATGCCTCGATCATGCCACGGATAACGTCAGGCAATACCAATGCGCCAACCGTGATGATTGCGGAGCAGGGCGCCAGTTTTATATTGCAGGATAATCAGTAGTAGTAAAAAAGGGGTCAGAGTAAAAATACAGTACTGTATTTTTACTCTGACCCCTTTTCTCCACCCCTCTTTACTTTACGCTCACCCGTGCTACACGTACCTGGGGTGAGTCACTGAGATCCGTCCAGGAGACGTAGACCGATTCTCCGACACTTTCAATTATGGGGAAGCCGCTGCGTCGCGATGCGCTGGTGTTTGCTACTTCGACTTGCTGCAGCAGTTCAGCTGCGCCGCTGAATACAGAAAGCATGATTTTTGCTTGCGCCGACGAGGTGTCAATCCAACTCACAATAATTTTGCCGGAATCGAGTAGGGCAGTGCCCACTCGTCCATTGGTTTCCGGGCTAGCGACCAGCACGGGCGCCGTGAAACTTGCGCCGCTGTCAGAAGACAAGGCTAGCTGCACTTTCGGGGTGTCGTCTTTGGCGGTGAACCAGGCAACGGCGACCTGCTCATTCCTGGCTGATACAGAAGGACCGTTGACGGGGCAGCCAGCAATCTGCCAATTGTCCCCATGCACCGGGCGTGGTTCGGTCCACTGTCCATCCAGGTAGCGCGTCATGGCGATGTCTCTTATCTCCCCGGCGGATCGATCTCGATAGACGACGACAGGGCCAGAAGAAGTCATGGCGGAGCTGGTTTGACAGCAATCACAGGCTCTTGAATCCAGTTCCCACTCGCTAAGAATTTGCCCGCTGCTGCTGAAAATACCCGCACGCAGCGTCATTTCTCCGTATTCGTCACTGTTCTTGGTATTGCGCCCATCCAGCCAGGTAATCAGGGTACTACCCTCCTTAAGAGGAAGCATGGAAACAAAACCATGTTCGGCGCTGACGCCGTCGCTGTGGATGACCCGTGGCTCACTCCAGTCCTGATTTTGCACATCGGAAAAACTTGCCTCGATATTGTAGTCGTAGGTGCCTTCGGCGCTCATGCGCAGCCAGTGCGCTGCCATGTTGTCGCCATTTACGGACAACACGGGGAAATCTGCCCAGTTCACGAACCAGTCCGAACCTGAACTGATCAATTCAGGGCGGCTCCAGCCCGATTCAGTCAGCTTTGAATATGAAAAACGTGCCAGGTCTCCTTCTTCGCTTACCCAGGAGAGATAGATTTGTCCTGAGGTGTCGCTGACCACGCGGGACAGGTGGCTGTTTACCGGGGCAGGTGAATCCAGCAATTCAACAGAGATACCTACAGATTGTCCGGAAGCTGTGACCGCAGTTCCTGTGATGAGAATAGCCAGAGTGCAGGCGGGCAGCGATCTGACGTACGCAGAACTGAAATTGAAAAAAGCATCAGAGTTATTGTGCCTCTCGTCTTGAAACATCTGTCGTAATCGCCAGGCCGAGTTCCTCTAACCTGGTAAGAATATCCTCTCTCTCCTGCATGCCTATGAGTTTCGCTGCCACCGCGCCGTCAGGCTTGAGGATATAGGTGGTTGGCATGACATCAGGTGCACGTAATGCGAGGGAAGCGGACTCTTCGAGCGTCAGGGTGCGAAACTTGATCCCCATCTCTTCGGCAATATCCAGCGTGACATCCCGAGGGTCTTCATCGAAATTGATGCCTACAACTCTGACGTTTGCGAATTCCAATTCCTGGGCCAAGGCATTGAACATGGGGATCTCGATACGGCAGGGTGCGCACCACTCGGACCAGTAGTTCACTATCTGCCAGTATCCTTCCTGCGAGTGGGCGGAAACTGAAGTGGCTAGCAGGATAGTTACCAGAATAAGTCTGCGAAATCTAGAAACCGAATTTTTCATCTGTGCGCCTATGACCGAGCCTTAGGTAAGATATTTATAGCAGATTGTGAGCGAGAATTGATAGGACTACAGGCCGTACCCTGAATTACGACGCAACAAGTTTCATTACTTGGCTATCGTCAAGGGACTCCCGTTCCATCAGTGCAGCGGCTATTTTGTCCAGTTCGCTGCGATGGGCTGTGAGTGTTTCCAGGGTGCGCTGTTCATTATCGCTGATGAGTTTGCGCACTTCTGCGTCGATCAGCTCGGCTGTGTGTTCACTGTAGTCTTTGTGCAGCACGAACTCCTGATTCGGATGGGACTGCTCCGGATGGTGATAGCTTAGTGCGCCGAGCTTCTCGTTCATGCCCCACTCCGTGACCATATGCCTTGCCAGATCAGTGGCCTGGCGCAGGTCATTGGCGGCGCCAGAGCTAAACTCGTCAAACACCAGTTTCTCCGCACAGCGACCGCCCAGCATGATGGCAATGCGGTCCTCGAGGTAGTGTTGGCTGTAGCTCATCTTGTCTTCTTCGGGGGTCTGCTCAGTAAAGCCCATGGCCAGCCCCCGGGGCACAATACTCACTTTTCTCAGCGCGTCTGCGTTCGGCATGAAGTAGGCGGTCAAGGCATGGCCCGCCTCGTGATATGCCGTGCGCTGGCGCTCGGCTTCGGTCAACACAGACTCGCGTTTTTCGCCTAATACAACCTTGTCACGGGCTTTTTCCAGATCGCTGTCCTGCACCTGGGTTTTGCCCTCCCGTGCAGCCAGCAAGGCGGCCTCGTTGATGAGGTTGGCGAGATCTGCGCCGCTGAATCCAATAGTGCCCGTCGCGATGCTTTCCAGATCAACCTTGTCTGCCAGCGCGACCTTGCGCGCATGAACCTGGAGGATCGCCAGGCGGGCATCCCGTTGGGGTAAGTCCAAAACGACTTTGCGGTCGAAGCGGCCGGGACGGGTGAGGGCAGAGTCGAGGATGTCAGGCCGATTGGTAGCGGCTATCACTACTACCGCCTCGTCTGCGCTGAAGCCATCCATCTCTGCCAGGATCTGATTAAGGGTCTGCTCACGTTCATCATTGCCGACACCGACGTTGCTGCGGGCACGACCGACAGAATCAATCTCGTCGATAAAGATCAGGGCTGGAGCCACCTTGCGCGCTTCCTGAAACATATCCCTTACGCGGGACGCGCCGACGCCAACGAACATTTCCACGAACTCGGACCCGGTGATACTGAAAAAAGGAACGCCTGCTTCTGCCGCAGTCGCCTTGGCCAGCAAGGTTTTGCCGGTTCCCGGCGGTCCAATCATGAGAATGCCCTTAGGGATATGGGCTCCGATCTGAAGATATTTGTCCGGTTTTTTGAGGAAATCGATAATCTCCGAGAGATCCTGTTTGGCATGGGTCAGGCCAGCTATATCGTCGTAGTTGACCTTGATGTCCTTGGTCTCACTGCGCCGGGCACGAGACTTGGTAAAGCTGAACAAGCCACCGCCGCCGAGACTGCCGCCGGCCCTGCCTCGCATTGCCCGCGAGGTCATGAGAAAGATGCCGATAATCAGCATCCAGGGCAGCAGGTTAATGAGAATCAGAGTCCAGGTTGATTGTTCAGCAGAGCGCACCACAACCACAACGTCCTGCTGCTCTAATAAAGGAAACAGGTCGACATCATCAAAAGGCGGGAAGGTGGTGGAGAAACCGGTCGTCTCACCCTGCTGATTGCGGTAGTCCCCTTCAATACGATCGCCGCGAATTTCCACGCTGGTGACAAGACCCTCGCGTAACTCCTGTTTGAATTGAGAATAGGGAATTTCCGGATCGTCGGCACTCCTGGAGTCAAACAGCGTGATCAGGCTGAAAAACATCAGACCCAGGATGAAGGTGTCCAACGGGCCGAGACGCGGCATGGCATTCTGCGGTGCCTTTTTATCGGGCGAGTCGGATTGGCCGTTGCCGGTATCGGTGGACTGTTCAGGCTTTGGGTTGGCGTCGCTCACGAGTTGCGTCTATTTGCCTTTTAATTGGAGAGATCAGAATAAAGGGGGTCAGGGCAAAAATACAGTACTGTATTCCTGGTCTGGAGACTAGTTATAAGTCATTTCCAAGCGCGTCATAGTTTTGCTGTGCCGTCAGCCATAAAAAGTAAACCGCTATGGTTTTATTTGCCAGTTACGCCAGGGCACCTATTACAATTTGTAATAGTTTTGCGCGCTTTGACTCTAGGTATAAACCAAACTTCCCCTCATAATCTGCGCTGCATTAATTGACCCGCAGACGGCTGGCGAAAATCTGTTAGCGGTGAGCAGTTCCTGCTCCATGCCTCGGCATTGTCCTAGTACGCTCAGTGGAGTCTGAAGTAGATGAAAGTACCGTTTTTACCTTGCAAGATAGTTTTGGCCATAGCTCTCAGTGCCGTGCTGTTTGCCACCACGAGCCCGCTAGCCAGTGCACAGGATCAGCCTACCACTGACGAAAACTCTACCGTCACCTACCCGGCCAGCTTCTTCGAGCAATATCAGCCTTACTCGGTGAACGATATGTTAATCCGTATTCCCGGGATAAACCTCGCGCTAGGCGGGGGTGGCCCGGGCAACTCGGGAGGCAATCGTCGTGGTTTGGGTGCTGGGGGTGATCAGGTCCTGATCAATGGAAGACGGATTGCAGGCAAAGGCAATGAGGGGAATCAGCAGCTCACACGGATTCCTGCTTCGGAAGTAGAGTATATCGAGATCATTCGCGGCACCTCAGGCGATCTTGATGTGCGCGGTGGGACTCAGGTTGTGAACGTCGTACTTAAGGAGGCTGAATCAAATACCTCCTATGCCTATGAGCTCAATATTGACCACTACCATGACGGTAAATATCAGCCAGGGGGTAAGATTTCAGCCACTGGTCAAAATGGGGGCTTCAGCTACTTTCTCAGCGCGGAACGGGAGCCGCGCTGGGAATTTCGTGATGGCTTTGAGACGAGTTATAACCTTGATGGCAGCGTGAATGAAACGATCGACCGTGACTTTGGTGGCGATGCCTGGCCGACAGCGTTGGCAGCAAATCTTGGCTATGAATTTAATGAGCGCAACGTGGCGAACCTGAATCTTCAGTTCACAGAGAATGATTTTCTTTCTTACGCAGATCGAATCATCACTGATTTTCGCGTTGATCCAGCATCGGTCAGGATTGAGCGGGACGAAACGCCAACTGAGGATGGAACCTGGGAAATCGGCGGCGACTATATGCATGTATTTGCAGATGGTAGTCGCTGGCGGACATTGTTTATTGTAAACGAGGCAGAGAACGACGCAGTTCGCGACCGTTTGCAAATCGATGGCAGCTCCATCACCAAGGATCTGTTTCTATCAAACTATATTCGCACTCGTGAGCGAATCGTGCGCTCGTCCTATGTATTCGATTTGAATGAGGCGCAATCATTAGAAGCTGGCGTTGAACGCGCACAAACTATTCTGGACACCTCGTTGCAGCTCGGATTGCTGCGCTCAGATCCCGCCGCGAACAATGGCGGACCACGTTTCGGCAATCTTGCTCCTATTACTGACGCCAATGGCACGGTAGAGGAGATGCGTTACGAATACTTTGCTATTCATAATTGGCAGCTGAACGATCGCATGAGCCTGGAAACTACCTTTCTGTTTGAGGACAGCACGATTTCCCAGGAAGGTGATGTGTCGAAATCACGGGACTTTACATTTTTTCGACCCAAGCTCGATTACCGTTTTGATATCACGCCTTCGATCCAGTTTCGGGCCACCGCTGAAAAAGACGTTATACAGCTCAGTTTCTCTGACTTCACCGCCAGTATCGATGGCAGTGATGATGAGCAAAACGCATTTGAAGGAAATTCGGATTTGCGCCAGACCCAGGCCTGGCGTTATCAGGCCAATCTTGAATACCGTCTGCCAAACGATGCTGGTGTTCTCAGCGGCAATTTTTTCCTCAATGATTTTGATGATCTTATTGATAATGTGGATGTTTCCACTGGCGATCAAGTCCTCGGTGCCCGTGGCAATATTGGCAGCGGTCGGCAATATGGGGTTAACCTCAATAGCAGCATCAGACTGCTGATGTTCAACCAGCCTAACATGCTGTTTACGGCCGGTCTCAGGATTGAAGAGCCTTCCCTAACCGACCCGATCCTTAACATTGAACGAGAGCGTTCTATGCGTGGCGGCGGCAGTAACTACAGCTTTGGGTTTCGGCATGACATTCCAACTCGTAATAATATGAATTGGGGATTTAACTATCGCCGCGAATTCTACAATGAATTCAGAGTCTGGGATGTGGATAAGATTGAACAATATCCCAAAGTTGGATCAATCTTTAGCTGGGTCGAAGTTCAGGCCTGGGGCGGCCTGGTTTATCGTTTCGAAGCACGGGATTCGCGTGATCGCTGCCGTGTCCGTACGCGCTACATAAACGGTAATATAGCCACCGGGAATATCGATGAGATTGAGGATTCCTGCTCTGACGCTGGGCCGGTACTGGCGATAAAAATCCGTGGCACGTTCTAGTTAGCCCGGCTAGCTTGTCACACTGACCGGTTGAACAACCCGGACCATTCTGCGGCACATATGGTGGCGCTTGCCTCCTGAGCCCGCTAGGTCTGGGTGCTACGGTGGCTGAGGGAACTATTGCTCTCTATTTTATCGGTTCCGTGCTATAGTGCTTTCTCAGCTGTACCCCTAAATAGTACAGCGCGTGCACTTTCTTTAGCTCAGCTCCTTTAGCTTCAGGTCACCAGGGCACTTAGGTTTAGAGCGCTATACGCTTAGACTAATCCTGACCCAGCCTGCACTTCTGCTGTCGCAACCGTCCGCAACTAAACGACGACGGTGCCACTCCGAACTTTTCTATCGATTGCACACTCGTGCATCCAGACTGATCCGCTAACGCATTCAGTCCTGCATCAAATTTTGGTCTTAGACTACCGCTGCCTCGGCCTGTTGCCGCGCGGCCGTTAGCTTATGGCCAAAGAATTTACGTTTTACTTTATTGTATTTGAGAATTTTATGACTTTTGAAACACTCGGTTTATCCGACTCCTTATTGCGCGCAGTCGCGCATACTGGCTATACCACGCCAACCCCTATTCAGACTCAGGCTATCCCCGCGATTCTTTCTGGCGGTGATGTCATGGCCGCTGCCCAGACTGGCACTGGCAAGACCGCGGGCTTTGTATTGCCCATGCTGCAACAGCTCGGACCGCACACGCGCGTCACGCCAGGCAAAGTTCGCGCCTTGATTCTTACCCCTACCCGCGAACTAGCGGCCCAGGTGCACGACAGCATTCTGACCTATGGTAAACATGAAAAGCTGAAGTCCGCTGTTGTCTTTGGAGGCGTTAACATCAACCCACAGCTGAAGGCGCTCAAGAATGGCGTCGATCTGCTGGTCGCGACTCCTGGCCGTTTATTGGACTTGCATCAACAGCGAGCGGTGCGGTTTGACGATATCGAGCTGTTGGTTCTGGATGAAGCTGACCGCATGCTGGATATGGGCTTCATTCGCGATATTCGCAAGATAATTGCTCTGATTCCACCTAAGCGTCAGAACCTTATGTTTTCCGCGACTTTCTCAAAGGAAATTCGCAAGCTGGCGAACAGCATCTGTCGTAACCCGTTAGAAATAGACGTGGCGCCACGTAATTCTACGGTAGAGGCGATCGAACAGAATCTTTGGTTTGTGGAGAAGTCGCTGAAGGCTGATCTTCTTAGCGAACTCATACAGGAAACCACGGAGCAGGTGTTGGTGTTTTCCCGCACCAAACACGGTGCTAATAAACTCGTGAAACGCCTGGCGAGGGATTCGATTTCCGCCGTCGCGATTCACGGCAACCGCAGCCAGTCGCAGCGCACCAAGGCCCTGGCGGACTTCAAGGCAAACAAAGTACAGGTCCTGGTCGCAACAGACATCGCGGCTCGCGGTATTGATATCGAACTGCTGGCCCTTGTGATTAACTTTGATCTGCCCCACGTGCCGGAGGACTATGTCCACCGTATTGGCCGTACCGGTCGCGCTGGCGCCAGCGGTGTGGCACTCTCACTGGTGAGCAATGATGAGAAAAAGCAGCTCAGAGCCATCGAGCGGCTCATCAAGCGCGAAATAACTGTGCTGGGTGATTACTACTAGAAGACAAGAAACAAGAGAAAAGGGATAGACGCAGATGGCGGTAAAGCTTTCTGCGCCACTCGAGAGACCTATCGAGAGAACTATCGAGAGAACTATGAAAATACGCTTCGGCTACGACATGGCTTATCAGTGTCCGCAACCGACCCCGATGATCATGACACTCAATGTGCATTCGTCCCGGGTCTCGGATCTACTGACGCCAGACTATGTCAAAACTGACCCCCCTTTGGATGTGCGCGGCTATCGTGATGACTTCGGCAACTGGGTGACGCGTCTGGTTCTCCCGGAAGGGGAGTCGAGGATTTTCACCGATGCTCTGATCGATGACAGTGGCGACATTGACTTCAGTAATCCTGACGCCAATCAAATTGCTGTTGAAAATCTGCCTGACGAAGTATTGGTATATCTTTTAGGCAGTCGCTATTGTGAAATTGATGTGCTGATGGATGAAGCCTGGAAGCTGTTCAGCAGTGCACCTTTTGGCTGGCAGCGCGTACAGTCTATCTGCGACTTTGTGCACCAGCATATTTCATTTGGCTATGAATTCGCGCGTCCAACCAAGACCGCCGCAGAGGCCTACAAGGAAAAGGCGGGTGTATGCCGGGACTTTACGCATCTGGCCGTCACCTTTTGCCGCTGTATGAACATTCCTGCTCGCTATTGTGCAGGCTATGTGGGTGATATTGGCAATACCACGCCCGAATCGGTGATGGATTTTGCGGCCTGGTTCGAGGCCTATCTGGATGGCCAGTGGTATGTGTTTGATCCGCGCAATCACAAGCCCGTGATCGGCCGCATTCTGATGGCGCGTGGTCGTGATGCGGCCGATGTGGCGATCAGCAATGCCTTTGGTTCCAATCTGCTGACCCATTTCAAGGTGCACGCCGAACAAGTATTGGGAGAGCGGCGCGACGCTGTTGACTCGAGATGAATGTCAAGCGCACGGGCACAGAGTACCCAGAGCCCGTTGTGCGATACCGGTTTCATACAAGCGAAATCGGTGAATTTGATATTCACTATCGCGCACTGCGCGATCGTAATCAGTACGATGACGACAGTGGTGAGACTGAGGCGCTCGGCATCCCGCCAGCAAGTTGGCCTCTCTACGGTGTGGTTTGGCAGGCCGGCGAAGTGCTGGCGAAGCTAATGAGCCACTATGACATTGATAGCCGCCGCATACTCGAGGTGGGTTGTGGTGTTGGACTAGCCAGTCTGGTATTGAATAAACGCCATGCCGATATTACGGCCACAGATATTCATCCCGGTGCCTGTCGCAACCTGCAATACAATACTGAGCTCAATCAGGATCCGGATATCCCATTCTTGCGCTGTGCCTGGAAAGATCCGCGCGACGAAAAAACCGGTCTATTCGATCTGATTATTGCCAGTGATGTGCTGTTCGAACCTGGCCACGCCATAGCGTTGGCAGAGTTCATCGAGCTTTATGCTAAACCCAGATGCGAAGTGCTTCTGACTGATGCGGGTCGAGGCTATGGAAATCACTTTACCCGAGAGATGGAAGCCAGGGGCTACGAACAAACCCGGCTAGAGACTATCGCGCCAATAACGAATCCCGAAAAGTACAAAGGTCGCATCCAGCGCTATCGACGCAGTTGAGCCTGCCGAGACAAGGTCAGCTCAAATGCTACCTGATGCATCGGTTGCCGGATCTTCGATAGGGATTATTGCAGTCCCAGCTTGAGCCTGAGGAATTCAGGTGGGCATTCTCGGGCAGAATGATATAGGCACAGGATTGTTCCTGCTTCTCGTGGCCTCTGCCACACAGCCAGTCATCGCCATTATCGTTGAGATAGGCATTTGCAGGCAGCTGAATTGCAAGGCATTGGTCTGCAGTTTTTTGGTAACCGCGTTCGCACAGCCAGTTTGTTCCCTGACGACCCAAATAGGCGTTTTCCGGTAGCGCCATTTTCACACAGAGTGAATCGGCTTCCTCATAACCCCGTACACATTCCCAGCCCTTGCCACGGTTGTTGCCGGTGGAATAAGCGTTGGCAGGGATCGCGCTAATTGCGCAGCTTCCGTTTGTTTCTCGATAACCGCGACCGCACTCCCAGCCAAGGCCATAGGCAGAATCAGTTAGGACAGCGTTCTCGGGTAAATCCACTTTGATGCATTCAGCTTCCTGACTGCGACCATTACTACGATCTGGACGATATCCTCTGTCACAGTCCCAGCCACGGCCATATTGCGCCTCAATCAGGTAGGCGTGTTCAGGGACCCGGATTGCCTCGCAGTCTTCTCCTTGCTTCATATAGCCCCGTTGGCATTGCCAATCAGTGCCTGATGCATCCAGGTAGGCGTTTTCCGGCACTGCAACGAGATCACAGGTATTAGCAACGCGTTTATAACCCCGCGCACAATCCCAACCGCTACCAAATTGCCGGTCGATTGAGTTCGCTGGGGGCGATGCGGTGCCGGCAGTTTGCGCCTGCGCTGTTGCTATGGCAATCAGACAGCTTGAAAGCACAAGCTGGCATAACAACTGGAGCATAAATCTAAACCTGGGCATCAAGCTGATCCTTGTATAGTTTGAAGTATTCGCAGTTGAACTTGCTCCCGGTAAAAGTGCCTGCCGTCAGTCAGACTACATTGAAGCGGGTGGATCAGTGTGGCGGGAATGGCCGGAAGTCAGTGAGCCGATTTTCTAGGCGTGTTTAACGCGAAGACAAGCCACATAACGCATGGAGGAAACCTCACTGTAGCATCCTTGGGTGACTACTGACAGGTAATTTATCGGGAGATGCAGCGAGGAGCCCTATTCTGGGACGGAAGCAAGTTTAGAATCTGTAAGCTACATAAAGGCGAAGAGACCGGGGCTCAAAAATATGGAAGTGGCGGTCTTCGACTGGCGCGGGTTCCCCAGCTAGCTGGGATTCATAGAAATACTCGATATCATGATCATCTGAATCGGTTAGATTTAGCATATCCATGGACAGGCTGAGACTGTCATTAACTTCATAGCCAACTCGAAGATTAAGCAGGGTGCTACCATCGGCTCTCATGCCACCGTCCAGTGGAAAATCATCGAAGTGACGCAGGCGCAAGTGCGCAAAAAACTGATCATTGGGCTGCAGATTGATACCGGCACTGATTACATGCTCAAGCGCGCCGGGAATGGAATCATTGCCATCCACCGCGGTTTCAAAAGCAGAGTCGGTCCAGGAATACTCGAAGTCCAGACCAATGGCATCATTTAGTTGGTAGTAGGTCGTCAACTCAACGCCGTGCCGCTCACTGCCTAAGCCAGTATCCTCAGTACTGCCAGTATCTCCGACAAACAACAACTCAGAATCGATTTCCAGTTGCCATAGTGCCAGGGTTGCATTGACCTGATTGCTGAAAAACACACGCCAGCCTATTTCAGAACCCAGTGTCGAAACCAGTGGATCAGCCGGCGCTAAGGGCGTGCCCTCAATCGGGTCGAGCCTGATTGTTGTGCCACGGGCATCATTGCTATGGAAGCCTTCACCGATGCTGGCGTAAAACTCGTTGTTGTCGTTGATGGCGTACATCAAGCTGAAAGACGCGGTAACGATGTCATCATCGGCATTGCCGGAGTTGGCGGCGAGGCTGCTCGGAGCAATAGCTGCCAGCGCATCAACCTCAAAATCAAAATGGTCGTAGCGCAGTCCAAACACAGTGCGCAGAGATTCTGACCAGCGCTGCTCGCTCTGCCAGTATAGGCTCGCACTGCGTTGGTCCACGGCGTCCAGGCGGATATCGTTGCCAATACGGCGCTGAGCTGCCGCGCGTAGTCCGACTTCCGCTACATCGTCGACGCGTAGCTCGGCACCAAGGGTGTTGGTGACCTCAACCTCGCCCCACTGACCGGGAATCGCCAGGGCCACGTCTCCGCCAAAGAGTTGGCGCTCATCCACCTGCTGAATCTGGTCGCCGCCCGGACTGGTGAAGTAACTGAAGTTGGAAAAAAGCTCCATGTCATAATCGATGACATAGGCATTGCTGGTAAGCTCGGCGAAGCCCAGGTCTCTCTCCCAGTTTAGCGCCAGGCTGTAGCGCGAGGAGTTTCCGCCCAGGGTGGGATCGATTGAGCCGAACTTGCTAATCTGTCCACTGGTAACTGCCCTGGCAGGAATCTGGTCGGCAGAGTTCCAGTCGTTTTCATAGAGCATAAACGAAACTGCAACTCTGTCCGCTGCGCCTTCCCAAACCTGCTTTAACCACAGGTTGGTCTTGTCCACATCCTCGTCGACACTGTCCCATGCTCCTTCGTAGCTCTGATGTTCCAGTCCGTAGGTAAGACCTCCGTTCAGGCTATTAAGGCTGCCATTCAGCAACAGTCGCCCGAAACCATATTCACCGCCTCCAAGACTCATGCTGTGGTCTTCGAATTCATCGCGGCTGGTCATCCGGGCTGCGCCGGCTCCAGAAAAATCGCCCACGTCGGCGTAGTAAGAGCCCTTGCGATAGACGATCTCGCCAATCAGCTCGGGGATGAGGAAATTAAGATCGGTGTAGCCCTGGCCATGACCATGGCTGCGCATATTGACTGGCATCCCATCCACTGTGGTGGCGAAATCAGTGCCGTGATCCAGGTTGAAGCCGCGCAGAAAAAACTGGTTAGCCTTGCCATTACCGGAATGTTGGGTCGCCACGAGGCCCGGCACCGACTCCAGCACGTCTCCCGCACGCATTAGCGGTCGTTGCAGCAGTTCATTATAGGAGACCCGACCCTCTGAAGCGCTAAGGGCTGAGCCAACCATATTCACTTCACGGCCGATTACCTGAATTTCCTGTATCTGTTGTTGCGCCTGCGCGGGCAAGCCGATAGTGATACCGGTAATTAGGATGAATACTGGTTTCTTGGACGGCATGCCTAACTGCTTAAAAATAATAGTGAACGGGGGGGGTGTTATTGGTCAGGGTCAGCACCAATAGATGCTGATTGAGGCGCAACTGACCCCAAGCCGTAACTATACCACCAACTGAACTTAGCACCAACCGGATTCAGCACCAACTGGCGGCTTCAGCGTTTGGTGACTTCAGGACTTCCTTGATGTTGGCTTCAATCACGCCGTAACCGACATTGCCGTAAAGCTTCTGCCTGCCTTCATTCAACACGAAAGTTGGGCTGCCTGACAGCTGCAGCGACTCTTTTTCTCGCTGGTCACTCTCCAGCAGGGCGTGGGCTTCGCCAGTACGAAACACCGCTCGAATCGATTCGATGTCGATATTGGATTTTTCCAGTAACTGCTCCAGGATATCGGTAGGGCCCAGATGCAGAGCACATCGGAGAAGCATGTCAGGGAAATTTTTTCCATCGGTCAGCCGAGCCTGGGTAGCCTCGAAACGTATATAGAACGATCGATTGAGATTAGTTTTCCAGGCTCTGGTAAATCAAATCTCGCGCAATCACGCCGGCATTGGCAGAGCCCGGCCTGCGCTGACCCTGGGCCTGTATCATGGAGAGCCAGAAGATATCGTTTACCGGGTCGATCCAGAATGATGTGCCAGCAGCCCCTGCCCAATAGTAGGTGCCAGGGCCCTGTGGTGTGCCGGCAGCCTGCGGGTCGTAGGTGATGGCGAAGTCGACACCGAATCCCTGACCGGGCTGGCCTGGCCCGCCGATGGCAAAGCGCATGTCTTCCTCACCAGTCAGGCTGTTGGTGCGCATGATGCCAACCGTCTCAGGCTTGAGAATTCTGGCGCCATCCAGTTCGCCGCGATTAACCAGCATCTGCAGGAAGCGCGCATAATCATGGGTGGAGGAGACCAGGCCGCCACCGCCGGACTCCAGGCGGGTTGGGTCAAGGTAACTGGGGCGATCCGTGCGATGAGGCTGTTGCGCGAGCTGATTGCGCTCGGTATCCCAATAGTGCACCTCGGCGAAACGATCATGATCTTCGGGCTGCACGTAGAAGCGGGTGTCCATCATATTGAGAGGTTCAAACATGCGTGTGCGCAGGAATTCGCCGTAGGGCATGCCGCTGATTTGCTGCACGATATAACCCTGCAGGTCTACAGCCACGGAATAGAACCACTGCTCGCCAGGTTGCGATAACAGGGGGATGTCCGCGACCTTGGCAACGAGTTCATCCAGGTTGCTGGAGGCCAGCACGGCCTGATCACGAAATGCGGTGTTCACCGGATCGTTACCAAACAGGCCATAGCCAAAACCGGCGGTGTGGTTAAGCAACTCGCGCATGGTGGGCTGTCGCTTTAATGGCTCTACCTCGTAATTTTCACTGTCCTCATAGCTGGCGAGTACTTCAAGGTCGGCAAACTCAGGAATGAACTTACTGACCGGGTCATCGAAGTCCCACTTGCCTTCTTCCCAGAGCATCATCATGGCAACGCCGGTGACTGGTTTGGACATGGAGTAAATCCGAAACAGGGAATCCATGGTCATGGCTGCATCGTCCTCCAGTCGGGCAATTCCGCTATGTTCGTAGGTGGCTACCTCACCATCCTTGGCCAATAGCCATACCATACCAGCCACATCCTGGTTGGCGACGATTTCGCGCATGGCATCATCCAGGGCTTCAATGCCCTCGGCGCTGAACCCAGCTGATTCGGCGCCTGCCTCCTGTTGCGGCCAGGTATCGGCCTGGGTTTGGAGGACGATCAGGGTGGAGAGGATAAAGACTGTAAATTGGCTAATTCGTTTCATGATGGTTGGGCTCGAATAAGGTTTGGTATTGTATTTAGTGCGATTCCGATTCGCGCAAACTGCTAGTGGTGCGAAGGCAGATCAGATAATACTCGATTGCGGCTACTTGTTCATGGCGCTTTCGATTTCCGCCAGCGCCTCGGCGTCCGGCAGATACTGTGGCTCAGCGCGCAGTTGGCTACGACTTTCATAGGCATAGCCAAAGCCAAGAATCCTGGCATCCTGGTTTGCGCCACCAATGAAAGAGACCCCTACCGGCAAGCTGTGAACGGTTCCCATGGGCACGGTGAGATGGGGATACCCGGCAATCGCGGCCATGCCGCCAGCGCCGGGAAAAGAAGGCCAGACGTCGCCATTTATGGGATCCACCCTTGGTGTGACAGCGCCGGACGGTGCCACTAATACCTCGACATCATATTCCCTCAGCAACATATCGATCCCGCCAGCGCGGGTCGCTGCCTGAACGTTGTCTCTGGCTGAGGTGTATGCAGCTTCTCTGAGATCGCCAAGCGCATTCGATTCCTCAAAGATATCCTGGCCAAACAGCGCAAGCTCAACATCGGCATGCTCTTGGTTGAAGGCGATTACGTCGCTTAAGGTGCGGGTCGTTACTGAACGAGGTGTTGACGCGAGGTAGTCATTAAGTGTGGCCTTGAATTCATAGTTCAGGACGGCGGAGGCGTCCCTGCCAAAATTGTCTGGACGTGGAGGCGCGTCTTCAATCTCGATCAGCACTGCGCCGGCTGCTTCTATTTCTTGTAGTGCCAGGTCAAACAGATTAACAATATCGCCATTGCTGCCAGCTGCATATCGCAATACGCCAACTCGCACGCCGCGCAGTGCGTTGTCAGTCAGGCCAGAGACGTAGTCAGTCTTCATTGGTCCACTGGCCATGGCATTTAACATCATGGCTGCGCCGCGAACGCTCTTGGTCATTGGGCCAGCAGTATCCTGGGACGAGGAAATTGGTACGATGTACTGCTGGGGTACCAGTCCTACCGTAGGCTTGAAGCCAACAATGCCATTGGCATTGGAGGGGCAGATCACCGAACCATTGGTTTCCGTGCCAACGGTTCCAGCTGCCAGTGAGGCCGCCATAGCCGCACCCGACCCGGAACTGGAGCCGCAGGGATTACGGTCCAGCATGTGCGGGTTACGGACCTGACCGCCGAGGGCTGACCAGCCGCTCATAGAGTCAGAGGAGCGGAAGTTGGCCCACTGGCTGAGATTAGTTTTGCCCAGGATTAGCGCACCGGCTGCGCGCAGCCCCGCTACCAGCGGTGCATCCCGCTCAGTGAAGTTATCCTGCAAGGCGAGTGAGCCGGCGGTCGTGGGCATATTGTCCAGGCTCTCGATATTGTCTTTCAAAAGGATGGGCACGCCATGCAGTGGACCCAGCGCTTCGCCTGCTGCACGTTTTGAATCCAGGGCACGCGCCTGAGCGATGATGTCAGGGTTTATGGTAAGCACACTCTGCAGCGCTGGACCGGATTCATCTACCCGCTGAATACGCGCCAAATAGGATTCAACCAGTGCTTCGGCGCTGATATCGCCGTTTTGCAAGGCGTCAGCAATCTCCGGCAGGGTGGCGGCCAGAATGCCTTCAGGCAGATAATCGGCACCGGAAGACTGCCCGGTATTCGCAGTGCAATAGCAAAGTAGTGAAGCGAGAGCTGTGATTAGTAGGAGACGAGTCATTCGATTACCGCTGATTATAATGAGTGGGAGCCAGGGACTGGCCATTTTCCAGAAATAGTCAGTAAAGTGAACTGAATTTTCATTAATTTAAGGTGCTTTTCTAATCCTGGGCTACACTCTTACACTCTCAGATCAATTCTGGCTTGTCTATCTTGCCGTTTCCATAAATCTATTACACTAGGTGTGATAGTGTAATAGCCGTGCTAAACTATGATTACCAGCTTTACAGGTAAAGTTGCCAAAGACATTTGGGAATCGAATTCTTCGAAGACGCTGCCGAGGGAGTATTGGCTTCGTGCCAAGGCCCTGCTGACTATCATGCACAGTACGCGTATGCTGGAAGATCTGAAGATAAAAGGACAGCCGCCCAATATTCGCCTACACAAGCTCAAGGGTGAAAGGAAAGGCTATTGGAGTATTACCGTCGGCTTACCCTGGTGCATTACTTTCAGATTTAGCGAAGGTGAATTTTCTGAAGTGAAAATCGAGAACTACCACAAAGGCTAATTATGATTTCTAATCCTGCACCCATGCATCCAGGACAGGTGCTGGCTGAAGTCTATATGACAGAAATGGGATTGAATCAGTCTGCTCTGGCGCGACGCTGTGGCTGTGCGTCTCGAAAGATCAATGAGATCGTTAATGGCAAGCGCGGAATCTCACCGTCTTTCGCCATTGTCCTCGAATCAGAACTTGGCACCAGTGCTGAAATGTGGGTACGCATGCAGGCAGAATACGATCTCTGGGAAGCAAGGCGAAACGCTGCATAGCGCCAGTTAAGAACTCGCAAATAACTAGAAGCCCACGCGTCCTGATTCAGCAATCGGTTCATGCCTGGATTAGAGCATCCGGGCAAGTAAATACATGAAGTCCAGAAGGGGAGAGTTGCCTCCATGCTCCAGATTAAAGGTGTACCCGGATCACCCTATACGCGGAAGATGCTTAGCCTGCTGCGCTACCGGCATATTCCCTACAGCTTCATTCAACATGGCCTTGGCCAACCCGCGGGTCTCCCAAAACCCAAGGTGGACCTGCTTCCTGTAGTTTACCTTGAAGATGAAAACGGCGAGCTGCAGGCGACGGTAGATACCACGTTTATTATTAGGCGCCTCGAATCTGAGTATGCCGGACGTTCAGTCATTCCTGCCGACTCAGCGCTGCGGTTTTTGGACTACTTGATCGAAGACTACGGGGACGAGTGGCTAACGCGGCCGATGTTTCATATTCGTTGGCACTACGAAGCGGATGCCAAGATGGCGTCTGAGGTTTTACCCTACTGGGGAGGAATCACGGCGAGCGATGAGGAGATCGCGGCAAAAACTGCGGCTTTCCGCAAGCGTCAGGAGGACAGGCTTTATGTGGTGGGTTCAAACGACACCACCGCACCGGTTATTGAGGAAAGCTATCGTCGCTTTCTGGAAAGCTTCAACGCGCTCTTACAGACTGCGCCCTACGTCATGGGGGAACGTCCCGGGGCCTCAGATTTTGCAATCTATGGCCAGCTAACCCAACTCGCCCAGTTCGACCCCACCGCAGTGGCCATGACGCTGGCACATGCGCCCCGTGTTTACGCCTGGGTTTCGGCGATGGATGATCTTTCCGGTCTTGAGCCTGCCGACTCACATTGGCGGGATTTGGATCACGCAGGCGCTGCCCTCGAAGGCATTTTGAAAGAAATGGGCCGCACCTATGTGCCAGTCATGTTGGCGAATCACGCGGCGGCCCTGGCAGGAGAGGCGCAAGTGCACACCACAGTGGCAGGCAAACCCTGGCAGCACGCCACGTTTAAGTATCACGCTCACTGTGTGCATTGGATACAGCAGGAATACAAAGCCTTGGCTGCGAATGCAAAGGCTGCGGTGGATTATGTGCTTGCGGGCACCGGCTGCGAGAAGCTGCTCGACTCGTCACCGCAATAGCGCTACGCCTGTCTTTATTCTTCGTCCTTGTTTTTCCGGCTAAACGGCTTAGGGTCGTCCAGGCCGCCGAAGGCTGAAAACAGGGATTCAAAGAAGCCGCTCAACTCCAGAGTCATCAAGGCGAAGTCCTGATCGAACTTCTGGGCAGGCGTGACCTCATCCGTACCGACATCGTCTTCCTCAACGGCTTCAAACTGCAGGCGCTTGATGGAGAGATCATCGTTGATGACACAATGGATCATGTTATTCCAACTCACGCCCAGGCTCTTGACCTGTTTACCCGCCTCGAGGTGGGCGGCAATTTCATCGCCGGTGAGATCCTGACTGGCGCAGCGCACTACGTTGCTGCTGTCCAGGGGATTGTGTAAAACCACGTCCTCGAGCAGGCTAAAGTTAGCGCTGAGTTTTTTGTCTCGCAGCCAGCGGGTCATGACATCGGCGGGCGCTGTGCGGGTAGATGGCAGACCGACCGGGAATGAAGTCAGGCTGTCCCGCAGCAGATTAACGACTTCCTCGGCCCTTGGTGCACTGGCGCTATCGACTACCAGCAGTTTGTCCTTTACAGAAATAAAGGCATACGTCGGCTGATTCTTGGTGAAGGCCCGGGGCAATAGCGTGGCGTAGACATCATCCTGGATCTGGCGCTTCTCCTTGCGAAAGATTTTACGCGCCTGGCGCTGTTCAATTTCAGCGACTTTCTCTTCGGTCTCCTGGCGCACCACCGAGGCTGGCAGCAGCCGATCCTGCTTTTGCGCACACACCATGATGTAGTCGCCAATGACGTGGGTCAGCATGGGCGCTTCTTCTTCCCCCTCGGCCGCGTAGGCAGCGTCTATTGGGCTGACCCAACCGATACGGGATTTTTCATACTTGCTGCAGGGGGTAAAAAGCTGCTCGGCAAGTTGGGTTTCCAACTCTTCCTGGCTAAGACTGAAAGTTTCGGTGAGGGCGAACAGGCGAGAATTTTTGAAGAACATGAGGGCGCTTGGTAGACCAAAAGTTGACTGCAGAACGAAGCGCTCGATTATGCCCAAGCGTTGTCCGGAATAACAGGGAATGCGAGCTTAAATTCGGTTTTGCTGCCGCTGACCAACCATGGGGAGAGACTGGGAGTCTGGCTCCCAGTCGTTACTGTTACTTCAAGCGGGTAATTTTCTCGCTCAGGTCAAACTTACGATCAGTCACAATCGCTTCCAATACCTCAATGCGAGCCAGGATTTCCTTAATTTCCCGGCCCACGGCATCGCTGACTTCATGCTGGACATTCGCCTGTTGAATCTCAAGCTTTTCATTCTCGAGTTTCTTCATGTTTTTTTTGTGCTCGGTCCAAATAGCGATGATAAGCATCAGCATTACGAAAGGCGTTGAGAGCGCCAAAAATCCCCAGAGTCCCATATCAGTGTCCTCGTTAGTTTATTGTTAGCTGAAGGCCTAAGCCTGTAAGCATATATAGCAGCAATAATCGAACCAATATTTAAATGCTATTTAAAACAATGGCTTAGTATTCTTGGCAGGTGCGTGACCAGCCGCAAGCGCTGAATAAATGCGCTTTCTCGCCACTGTTTGCGCAAATTCGCTGCAATGTTGCCTTGATCCAGACTGGAGGGCCTGACTGAGCGGCTTCCATCCCAAGCTCGCCCAAATACGAAAGCAGAAGCGTTGAGCAATACTCAAGCAGAAAACAGGAGCAGGTATCAGGGAGTGAGGGCGCGGATAAAATGGGTTAGCTGGCGCCTAGACTTATGGCGTAGCTGGCTATTCATTCACCATTAAGTGAATAGACCAGCAAGACATTGCCCGGTGCTTCATTCCACTTGTCGTAACCAGACGTCACATACACCTGCCCATTCACTACAATGGGGCCATCAGCCTCAATCGCGCCGCCCCTGGCTTCGATGCCATTGGGTGCGCCGAAGTCTTGTAGCGTGGTGGTTTCCCAGAGAATGTCTCCGTTGTCGGCATCGAAGGCCCTGAGAATGCCGTCCAGACCGCCGGCAAACACCAGCTCATCCGTGCTGCTGACCGCGGCGGAGATGCCGTGCCAGCACAGGAAGCGAGACTCTTCACACTGGTTGCTGAGATCTTTGCGCCACAGTATCTCCCCGGTGCTGGGTCGAAAGGCATGAATGCCAGGGTGACTCGGTCCGACGTTATAGGGGTTGTTGGTGGGCAGATCAGAAACGCCGACAAAGAGTTTTTCAGCGTTGGCGCTCATACCATAATGAATGCCGCCCATGGTGCCGCCACTGCCGGCACGCTGTTCCCAGATCAAACCGCCGTTATCAGGGTTGAGGGCATACACCATGCCGGATTTCTGCCCAACCATGATGATATCTCTGCCGTTTTCATCCTGAGTAAGGATGGGCGAAGCACCGATGTCATAGTCTGGCCCATCTTCCTCTGGGCAGTTTGGCGCATTGCGGGAGCATGCCCCATTCCAGGCGTCATCCCGCGTCAGCTGCGCGGACCAGATCAGTTCGCCACTGTCGAGATCCATAGCCAGTACAGCATCGCTGTACTCATTGGCGGGCGAGGAATAGTTTTCACCGGTGCCTGCATAGACCAGATTACGTTCGGCATCGATGGTCGGGCTCGCCCAGATGGGTGCCCCGGAAGGGCCATATTGCTGAGTGCCAGCGGAACTCAGAATGGTTGGGCGGGGCCGGTCAGTGGTGTGGGTTCGCCATAGTTCTTCACCGGTGCTGATGCTGAGCGCGACCAGCGCGCCGCGAAAGGTGCAGCATTGGTAATCCGTGCGTGAAGCAAGAATCACTTCGAGTGATGACAAGGGCACGATCAAGGTATCTTCATGGGCAATGACGGAACCGGTAACGATGGCGGCCTCGTGGTCATGCACTTTTGTCTTCCACAACAGTTCGCCGGTCTGTGCATTAACGGCATAGGCATGGGCGGTAAAGTCGCCGAACAGGATTGTTTCCGGTACGCCCTCGTCATCTGTGTCCACGAATAAGGATCCGCGCACTTCGCCGTCGGCATTGAAAGTCCACAAAGGACAGCCATTGTCGCTATCCAACGCATAAATCGTGCCGTCCTGACTACCGGTGAATACGACTTCGGGGGTGACCACCGGCTGCGCCCTGGAACGAGTCGCGTTGGGAAAGGCGAAGGCCCATTTCAACTGGAGTTGGCCCACATTATCTTTCGTCAGTGTGTTTTCATTGGCGCGATAGCGCGTATTTCCCACCTCGCCACCCCAGCCATTCCAGGCTAGGGCACGCGTCAGTTTTGCGCCGGGAGATAAACCTGGCTCACAGCTGAAACTGGCCGTGTCGGTCTGGTTCTCATCGTAGCGGCGGCCAGTCAGGTAGTAGGCAACCTGGCGTTTCTCGTCCCGGGTCAGGGCCATGCCCGCGGTGGCCATGATGCCGGACTCCAGTGACTGCACGATACGCTCGGGGGGAAACAGCGCCAGGGCAGTGCGCTGTGGTGCTTCCAGCAGGGCACCTTCATGGCACTCGGCGCAGGCCAACTGGTATTGAGACTGACCCTCTTCGAAATCGCCATCGCTTGCCACTTCCTGGGCAAAGGCTGACTGTGAGAGCAGGAAGAGCTGGGCGAGTGTCAGAGCTAGTAAAGACCTGGCGAGGAGAATGAGTGGCGCCAGACGGCTTTTGGTTTTGGGCTGCATGGGTTTTCCTGTTTTTGTGGCGCGCTATGGGCTGGCTGGGCGGAGTGAGCGCATTACTTGCTCCACATAATAAAGTGGTCGGCTCAAAAGTACAGTAAGCGGATTAGCGGAATCCGCGCGCCCGCTTCACCAACCCCCGCCAGCGCTTTGGTGCGCTGCCCGGCTTAGACGCCGAGTTGCTCGAGAACCTCCAGCCACGCCTCTTCTGTTTGAGCTAGCTCGGTTTTCAAATCGCCCTGCTGCTGCAGGGCTTTAGTGAGTTTTTCCTTATTCTCGTCATCATAGAGCGCGCTGTCAGCTAGCAAGACTTCAATCTTGCCCAACTCCTTATTTAACCGGTCGATGTCTCGCTCTAGCTGCTTCTCCCGTTTTCGCAGTGGCGCCTTTTGTTCGCGAATGGCTGCGGCCTGCTGGCGCTGTTGCTTCTTGTCGAGCTTCTGCTCTGGGGAATCGGCGTTGCTGCTGGCTGGATTATCCTGTCCTGGCGTTTGCTGTTTCGAAAGCCATTTCTCGTAGTCTTTCAGATCGCCCTTGAACTCGGCAAAGACCCCCTGATGAATAGAGTAGAACTCATCTACCGTGTTGCTCAGCAGGTGACGGTCATGGGATACGATAATCAGCGCCCCCTCATATTCCTGCAGGGCAATGGTGAGAGCATGCACCATCTCCAGATCCAGGTGATTAGTTGGCTCATCCATTAGCAGCAGATTGGGTTCACTGCGCACGACTTTGGCAAGCGCCAGGCGCGCTTTCTCACCACCTGAGAAGATGCCAATCTTTTCATTGATGCGGTCGCCCCGAAAATCGAAACCGCCGAGATAATTGCGAACTTCCTGCGCGCTGGCTTTGGGATCGAGTTTCTGAATTAACTCGAAAGGCGTGGACTGTTGGTTAAGTTCATCTACCTGGTGTTGGGCGTAGTAGCCAATCTTCAGTTTTTTCGCGCGAGTAATGTCGCCGGCTAAGGGCTCAAGCTGTTGCGCCAGCACCTTCAGCAGAGTGGATTTGCCGCTGCCATTGAATCCTAACAAACCTATTCGCGTTTCGGATCGAACAGCGAGATTGATTTTCTGCACCAGCGGCGCGTCGAAGCCTATGGTGAGTGCTTCCACCTGCATAAGGAAATTGGGCAGCTGGTCAAGTTTAGGGAAGTGGAAGCGGAAAGGGGAATCGATATGTGCGGGCGCGATCTCCTGCATGCGGTTCAATTCTTTCAACCTGCTTTGTGCCTGGGTTGCCTTGCTGGCCTTGGCGCGGAAGCGGCGCACGAAGTCTTCTATCTCGTCACGGCGCTTCTGTTGTTTTGCAATCATGGCGGCCTGCAGCGCCAGACGCTCCGCCCGCAACTTTTCGAAGGCGCTGTAGTTACCGGTATAAGCCACCAGGTTGCCACCTTCGAAGCTGATGACATGCCCGATTACAGCATCGAGAAAGGAACGGTCGTGGGAAATAATCAGCAAGGTTCCCTGGTAGCGCTGCAGCCATTGTTCTAACCAGACCGTAGCCTCTAGATCCAGGTGGTTAGTGGGTTCGTCGAGCATGAGCAGATCGGATGGGCACATAAGGGCCGCCGCGAGGTTTAGCCGCACGCGCCAGCCGCCAGAGAAGCTGCTAATGGGATTGTGGAACTGCGCCTTACTGAAACCGAGACCAGACAGTAGCTGTTCAGCACGATTGCTGATGTTGTAGCCATCGATGTTTTCCAGGTCACCATGCAGCTGCGCCAGGGCGTTGTGATCATCTTCTGCTTCTGCATCTTGCAGTGCCTGCTCGAGTCGACGGAACTCGGTGTCGGCATCGATAACGAATTCCAGCGCGCTGCGATTGCTGCCTGGCGTTTCCTGCGACATGGTTGAAGTGCGCAGGCCGTTGGGGAGTTTGATCGATCCCTGTTCAATAGGAATCTCCTGCTCAAGGGCTTTGAACAGACTGGTCTTGCCGGCACCGTTGCGCCCGATGATGCCCGTGCGCTGCCCGCCGCGCAGAGTCAGGTTGGCGTCTTCAAACAGCGTTTGATTGCCGCGCATCAGGGTGACGTTGTTCAGAGAGATCATGGTTTCTGGTTTTGTAACTGTATGTAGCTAAGGAAGAATTCTATGAGCGATGATGGTGCTCGAAAAAACAGCCGGGAAGTATAGGTTAGAGGGCGCCAATAGGGACAGACTTATTTCTACGGCACATCTTGCTAATAGCTCGAAACCTAATAGTATCTGGCCTATTCAAACCATTGGAGTCCAGTCATGGCGAAGTCTTCCCTGTCGCTTGCAGTTTCATCGCTGCTATCTATATGCGCAGCATCGGCCACCGTAGCGCAACCCTATCCGAAGGAGCTTGAAGCAGTCGCCGAAGCCGACACCATGATCATGGTGTCCATGCGTGACGGCGTGCGCCTCGCCACGGATGTGTATCTGCCCAAGGATCAGGATGGTCCTTTTCCGGTGGTGCTTTCCAAGACACCCTACAATTTTAATGAGATTCGCGGCAGTACCCTGGACCAGGCACTGAAGTTTGTCGAGGCTGGCTATGCCTTCGTGGTGCAAAACGAAAGGGGACGCTACTACTCAGAGGGCGAATGGGAAATTCTGGGAAACCCTCAGACTGACGGCTGGGATTCCATCTCCTGGCTGGTTCAGCAGGAATGGTCCAACGGCAATGTCGGCACCCTGGGCTGTTCTTCCACAGCAGAATGGCAAATGGCGCTGGCTGCTCAAGACCACCCCAATCACAAGGCTATGGTACCCATGGCGTCCGGCGCTGGCATCGGCCGCGTCGGTGAATTTAATGAGCAGGGCAACTGGTATGAAGGTGGCGTACACCAGACCCTGTTCACCACCTGGCTGTATGGCGTACAGCAGAATATTAGACCCACGTTTCCTGCCGACCTCACCCAGGGAGAGCTTCAGCGCCTGCGCAGTCTCTATGACCTCGCGCCCGAGATGCCAAGCGTCGACTGGGCTGAGAAGCTTGCCGAACTTCCGGCCACTTCCTGGCTGGACACAGTGGGTGCCAATGCTGGCCCGGGCCTGGAAATGCTGATGCGTAAACCCAACGACCCGGCCTGGTTTGAAGGCGGGCTCTATCATGATTCCGAAGACTTTGGGGTGCCTGCGTTTTGGTTCAACAGTTGGTTTGACGTCAGTCAGGGACCCAACCTGGCGCTGTTTAATCATGCCCGCAACAATGCCAGTGACCCTGAGGTGCGCGATGGTCAGTTCGTGGTGGTTGCGCCTACTTTGCACTGTGGTTTCTTCCGCACGCCCGAAGATGAAGATCTGATCGTTGGTGAACTCAATGTGGGTGATGCCACATTCCCTTACTGGGATCAGATTCTTGGCTTCTTTGATTATTACCTGAAGGACGCTGACAACGATTTCGTCGACAGCACACCCAAGGTGCAGTACTACACCATGGGTGAAAATCAGTGGCAGCAGGCTGATCAGTGGCCTCCCAGCGAGGCGGAAGAGGTTACCTTCTACCTCGACAGTTCTGGCCGTGCCAACAGCCTGTTTGGTGATGGCAGCCTGTCTCGCAATCCGCCACTGTCTGACAATGCGGACGGTTTCACCTACGATCCCATGAATCCGGTGCCTGCCCTCGGTGGCAATGTGTGCTGCAACGGCGGCGCATCGCTGGGTGGAAGTTATGACCAGCGTGCCATTGAAGCGCGGGCGGACGTGCTGGTGTATACCAGTGAAGAGCTCAGCGAAGATACCGAGGTGACCGGCACCATCCGCACCAAACTGTTTATCTCTTCCGATGCCCTGGATACGGATTTCACTATCAAACTTGTGGACGTGCATCCCGATGGCGCCGCCTATAACGTGGACGACACTATTCAGCGGGCGCGCTATAGAGACGGTTATGATGAGGAGGTTTTTATGACGCCGGGTGAAACCTATGAGTTAGACATGTCACCTTTGTCTACGAGCTATACATTCAAGGCGGGTCATCGCATTCGACTAGAAGTGTCTTCCAGCAAGTTTCCCCAATACATGCGTAATCTGAACACCGGCGGCAACAACGTGGACGAAACCGAAGCGGTGGTAGCACGCAATAGCGTGCACCATGGGCCACAGTTTAGTTCGCGGATCGTATTGCCTATCGTGCCCAGTGATTAGTAAGGGCTGAATTAGAACTTTGATGACAAGGAATATTTCCCTTATCGGGATGCCGGGCGCAGGAAAAACAGTTGTAGGCCAGGCTTTGGCCGCACAGTTGGGATGGCAGTGTATTGACACCGACCGGCTGATTGAGAGAGATGCAGGTGCGTCCCTGCAACAGTTGCTTGATGATCAGGGCTACCTGGCATTAAGACGGTTAGAGGAGGCGCAGGTCTTGTCGCTATCCACAAGCGAGACTGTGATCTCAACCGGCGGTAGCGTTGTTTATAGTCAGGCCGGAATGCGACACCTGATGGATATTTCTACCGTGGTGTTTCTTGATATCGACCTCGCCACGGTAAAACGACGGATTCACAATATAGATCAACGCGGTATCGCGAGCGCCCGGGACCAGAGCCTGGATATGATCTTTGAGGAACGCTTTCCGCTGTACCGCGAATATGCGCAGCTCAGTTTGCCGAATGCTGAAGGCAGTGCTGAACAAGCCGTACTCGAAATCCTCAGCCAGTTAGAAGTTGGAGTTCCAAAATCATAGCGTAACCGCTACCGATTAGGTGCTGTCGGCAATCGCGTTTCAAATCGACGCCCGGGACCCACGGTATCTCGCCCAATGGCCCAAGCTAACAGGTCAATTTCAACGCTGGCTAAATCTGAAGTGGGGGCATGAAGGAAAAGAATGCCTGTGCGACTCGCAGCTGGATAGTTTCTTCACTTTCCAGCAGTAACATTTCACAGCAGAATACGTCAAAACATCTTCAAGGCGGCGATTCCGGGCTTGGCGTTGCACATGCGCGCTCAAAAGCTCGGATTGGCTGGCCCTGCTTGAATTTCCGCATATCTCACCGAGGCAATCTCCATGCTCAGTATTAAAGATCTCAGCAAAACCTACGGCAACGGCGTGAAGGCGCTGGATGGCGTCAATCTCGACATCTCAAAGGGAATGTTTGGCCTGTTGGGCCCGAACGGGGCTGGTAAATCGAGCCTGATGCGGACCCTGGCCACGCTCCAGGATGCTGATTCCGGCACTGCGTTTCTCAATGACATCGATATTCTCAATGAGAAGGAAAAGCTGCGACAGGTTCTGGGCTATCTGCCACAGGAATTCGGCACTTATCCGCGGGTTTCGGCGCTGCGTATGCTGGATCATTTTGCCGTGCTTAAAGGCGTGGTCAATAAGGGTGAGCGCAAGGAACTGGTGGATCATCTTCTACAGGAAGTGAATCTGTGGGATGTGCGCAAGACAGCAGTGAGTACTTATTCTGGCGGCATGAAGCAACGTTTCGGTATTGCCCAGGCCCTGATCGGTGATCCGCGCCTGGTTATCGTGGATGAGCCCACCGCAGGTCTTGATCCGCAGGAGCGCCGTCGCTTTCACAACCTGCTGGCGGACATTGGTGAGGAAACCGTGGTGATTCTCTCAACCCACATTGTTGAGGATGTCAGCGACCTCTGTTCTGACATGGCCATCATGGGTAAAGGCAAGATACTCATCCACGGCAAGCCTGATGACGTCATAGCCAGACTGGATGGCGCTATCTATAGCAAGATCATCGACCGCAGTGAGCTGGATGAATACGAAGCTAACTACCAGGTACTGTTTTCTACTTTGGTTGGTGGGCGCACCCGGATTCATATCGTAAGCGACGCAGATCCAGGTAACGAATTTGTTGTGACTCCCGTTAGTCTCGAAGACGTGTATTTCTCTACCTTGCGCGAACACCAAATTCAGATCGCCGCCTGATCGCTGCCCAGTCAGCCAAGGATTAAACCCCTGATGTTCACTAAAATGTTCAATCAAATCTTTCGCTTCGAGTTGGCCTTTCACTCCAGGCAGCCGTTGGTCTACGTGGTGTCAGCAGTACTTTTTATTCTCAGCTTCGGCGCGACCGTTTCTGACAATATCAGTATTGGTGGCACTATCTCCAACATCAATATCAACTCGCCATTCAATGTCATTGTGGTGCTGTCCAGCATCAGTTTCCTCTCAGCGCTTGTTGCGGGCGTGGCCTTCGCTTCCTCTCCAATCCTCCGGGACTTCGACAACAAGGTGGCCGAGTTATTCTTCACCACCCACGTGAGCAAATTCGACTATCTGTTTGGGCGTTTTTGCGGCGCCATGCTGTTTTGTTTCATCGTCTACTTCGCCGCGATGCTGGGTGTGTTCCTCGGCGAGTTCATGCCCTGGATCGATCCGGAGCGCTTGGGGCCACTGCGACTCGATGCCTACTGGTTCGCGACCTGGGCCATCGCCATTCCGAATATTCTGTTGATTGGCACGCTGGTATTCCTGGTCACCACACTGACGCGCAGCCTATTGGCCAGCTACGTCGTGCTGATACTGATTCTGGTTCTGCAGGCTACTGTGTCGGCTCTGGTCGACCCGGAAGATATCGCTCTGTTGAGCCTTTTGGATCCATTTGGACAGGTGGCAATTACCGAAATCACTCGCTACTGGACGCCGTTCGAGATGAACGAACAGGTCATGCCAATGGCAGGCAGCTTGCTTTACAACCGCCTGGCTGCGGTGGTGCTGATGGCTGCGTTCCTGATTCTTGCCTACCGCTTTTTTCCATTTTCCCTGGCATTCGGTTCGAGCAAGGGTTGGTTTGCAAGATGGAGTCAGCGTAGGCAAGAACAGAAAGCGCCAGTTGATTCAGCTCCCCCACCGGCAATTCATGTGCAAGCGGCTCGCAGATTTGATCTTTCGGCACAATTTTCACAGGCATGGTCGCTGCTGCGAATCGAGTTTTACAACATCATCATCGGCAAGGCATTCCTGGTGATGGCGTTGATCGGCATGCTGCAGGTTGTAATCAACGCGGTGTTTGGGTTCTCCAGTCTGTTCGGTACCGACGTCTACCCGACAACGGCGGCGCTGGTTTTAATTATCAACGGTAGTTATAGCCTGCCGCTTTTGGTTGTCATGATTTTCTACTCCAGCGAACTGCTGGTGCGGGAACGCAATGTGCAGGTTTCCGAGATGCTGGATTCCATGCCGCACCCAAACTGGGCAATCATCGGCGCCAAGCTCCTGGCCTTGATGTCTGTTATGGCCGTGATGTTGCTGTCCGTGATCATCGGGGCGCTCCTGGTGCAGATTGCTAAAGGATTCTACGACTTCGAAATTCTGCAGTACGTTTTTGGTCTCTTCTCCTTCTTTCAGTTTCCAATCTGGTTTACTTGTGTGCTGGCAGTATTCGCCCAGGTGATCACCGGTAATCGCTATCTCGGTATGTTTGTCATGGTGCTGTACTTTGTCGGCAGCCTGATCCTGCCGCAGCAGGGTTTCGACCATAATCTCTATCTGCTCGCGACACCGGGTGTACCGTATTCGATTTTCACCGGTTGGGGGCCTAATCTTGCCGCTTATGTCTGGTTCTCAATCTACTGGTCGTTGTTTTGTTTACTGCTGCTGATCGCAGTACACCTGGTATGGCCCAGAGGAAGTGATACCCGCAGTCGCTGGCGCTGGAAGAGTATTCGAGCCAGGTTTACGCCTCCTGTTGCGGCAACAGCGGCGAGCGGTTTTCTGCTTTTTGTCGCGACGGGCGGGTACATTTATTACAACACCAATGTTCTCAACCAGAAACTCAGCGCCCTGGATAGTGAGGAGTTGCTGGCGGACTATGAGAAGGCCTACAAGCAATATGAAGACCTGCGCTTTCCAGATATTGTCGACCTGTATGCGGAGGTAGACATATTTCCCGAACAGCGTGAGGCCCACATCGAAGGTCGCTACACGCTGGAAAACAATTATCAATCAGCTATTCCAGAAGTGCATTTCACCATGCCGTCGCGGCTTACCCTGCTTAACCTGGATGTGCCAGGCGCGGAGTTGACTCATGCCGATGAAAATCTCGGCTACTATATTTACGAGTTCGCGAGCCCTATGCAGCCCGGTGCGGCTCTCGATGTGGCGTTCGCCGTGGACTGGTTGACGCCTGGTTTTGTGAACAATGGCCCAACCACGAGCCTGCTGA
>Ga0181560_10000403_pt1 | contig 38858 bp, 43 predicted proteins | sample 011ome_20_FD_133751 | JGI IMG/M metagenome (GOLD analysis project Ga0181560, IMG submission 133751) | Coastal salt marsh microbial communities from the Groves Creek Marsh, Skidaway Island, Georgia - 011509CT metaG (megahit assembly) | ecosystem: Environmental > Aquatic > Marine > Intertidal... | reverse complement strand
TCTTGACCCCCGATGAGGCCTATGTCAGCAAAACAGAACCAATGAGATTAGCAGCCTGAAATGAAACCCTGATCTACCTTAGCAAGGCTGCAAACTGGTCGAAAAAGCAGGACCACCTCTAACCGCTGAACCGAGCTCTGGCAAGCAAAGTTTCGCCGACCAAGACGTGCCGTTTAAGTATATGGAATAAATACATTTTATTAAAATCGGCACTCAGGGTCCGAAAAATTGTGTGTGGAAATCCACACAGATGTTAGGGCTAACCGTGTGAAAATCCGCACTTAGCCTAAGCTGGCCGATAGTCCTCTGGCCGTAATCCGTGGCGTGCCAATTTGTCGTAGAACGTCTTGCGCGGCAGCTGCAAATCCGTCGCCGTCTCGCCTGCCCGCCCCTCATGACGCTGCAAGGCCGCAATCAACAATTGACGCTCAACCTGCGCCATTTGGGTCGCCAAGCCATGGCCCTTGTCCTCCACCGCATCATCTAGCCCCATGGCAAACCGCATCGCCGCATTCATCAACGCACGTGCATTCCCCGGCCAATCCTGCGCCATCAGACCCGCAATCACCTGCGGCCCGATCTCGGGCTGGGACAAATTCGCCTGCTCGCAAGCCTGCGCCACATAATGGCGAAACAGCACAGGAATATCCTCGCTACGTTCCCGCAACGGCGGAATCCGCACCCGCATCACATCAAAATGAAAGAACAAATCCTCAGCAAAACGACCCGCCGCCACCTCTTCCTCAAGCGCAATCGTCGCCCCTGCCAGCAAGCGCAAATTCAACCCGCCTTCGATCGCGGACAAAAGTGCGGCCTGCACATCCGCAGGCAAACGCCCCACCTCATCAAGGTATAACGTGCCGCCCGCCGCCGCCTCCAATGCCGCAATAAGCGCCGCCACATCCAGCACCCCTGCCGCCTGCTTCACAAACGGGCGCGCCGCCGCCGTGGACAACAGGTGGATCACTTCAGCGACCTTTGATGTGCCCGATCCGCGCTCGCCCGTGATCAATGCGTCCGTGCCCGCCCGCGCAATCTGACGGGTCTGGTTGCGTAACTCGCGCGACAATGCGGATTGGCCAAATAGTAGCCTTTCCGCTGCGTCGCCCTTCTCAACTGCACTCGCTAAGCGCCTGTTTTCCAACACCAATGCACGAGACTTGAGCGCCCTTGCGACCACCGCCAAAAACGGCTTTGGCCCGCAGGGTTTTTCTAAAAAGTCATAAGCGCCGCCGCTCATCGCCTTGACGGCCATGGGAATATCGCCCTCACCCGTCAGCAAAATAACAGGCAAATCCGCATCCACCTGCCGCGCATGATCTAGCAAATGAAACCCGTCACGGCCCGGCATGCGAATATCCGTGACCACCACCCCATCGAAACTGACCGTCAAATGATCCTTCGCCGCCAGAAACGACCCCGCCAAAACGGGCTCCAACCCGGCCAATTCCAACGTCTGGCCCAAGGCCTCGCGAATTGCGGGATCATCATCAACAAGTAAAACACGAGCAGTCACGTCGCAGCCTCCTGCACGGCGGGGATCAGTTCAACTGTGAAAATTGCACCGCCATCTTCATGGTTGCGCCCACGAATAGCACCCCCAAAACTCTGCACAAGCCCGTAAGAAATGCTAAGGCCGAGCCCCAATCCCTCCGCCGCGCCCACCGCCTTGGTCGAATAAAACGGATCAAAAATCTTCTCGGGTTCTTTAATACCCGGCCCTGTATCACGTACAGAAATAACCGTTTTTTCAACGTCTTGCACGACGTTTATCATCAATACCTTTGGCTCGGAGGCCGCCATAGCGTCGATCGCATTGGCAGCCAGATTAAGCACGACCTGCTGCAACCGCACCTCGCCACCCCGCACGATCATATCCTTTGGGCGTAGCCATTTTACCTCAACACCTGCCTCGGAAATCTTTGGGCCCAAGAGCTCGAGAACCGCGTCAACAACCTTGCCAATGTCGACGTTGGTAAACGGCTCGACCTCTTGGCGCGAAAACGCCCGCAAGTTGCGAATAATTCGCCCCATACGGTGCGCTAGCTCCGAAATCCGCCCCAAATTCTGCGCTGCCGTATCCGTTTTGCCGCGCTCCAGAAACCTCACGCCATTCTCCGCAAACGATTGAATCGCCATCAACGGTTGGTTCAACTCATGGCTAATCCCCGCCGACATTTGCCCCAATGCCGACAACTTGCCCGCCTGAACCAGATCCGCCTGCGCCTTCGTTAACTGTGCCTCCGCCGCGCGACGCTCGGCCACTTCGCGCTTCAAATCCGTATTTGCCGCGACCAATTGCGCCGTGCGCTCCCGAACACGTCTTTCCAGCTTTACGTTCGCAAGCGCCAAACTGCGCCGCCGCTGCATCACAAAAAACAAAAGCGCCCCGAACGCCAGACACAACGCCGACACCGCAGCCGCTTGAAGAAACGCCAATTGCCGCGCGGGGGCGATGTCCAGTAAAATCTCGCCACGCATCTCAATTACAGGTAAATCTTGCGTCAAATGCAACGCACGCTCGGGCAAATACCGACCGCCGTCGAGCCGCCAGACCTCGCGACCACCCCACAACGTCTCGTCATGCGCCACAAAATCCGCAACTCCGCGCGCGCGCAACACCAACTCGGATCGGTTCGCAAGAAACACAACGCCCTGAGCGTCGGTGAAATAGAAAACAGGGCTCGCCCCGCGCCACGACCCCTCAACCGCCTCCACACCCGCAGCGACCAAGACCGCGCCAATCACAGGTCCCTCACGCGAAAAAACGGGTGCCGCAAAGGTAAAGCTGCGCATGCCCTCCATCACACCGTGGTCAATCCCCAACGCGCCATCCATCGCCCGTTCAAAATAAGCGGTCCCGAGATGGTTAATTTGCTCGCCTTGCGTGCCAACCAGAACGCGCCCGTCGGAATCGACTAAAGCAATCTGTATCGCACCTGTCTTGTCCGCAACTTCTTGCAGAACATCGCGTAAAACCTCCGCTTGCACGGCCCCCGTCAAAACACCGCGCATTTGCGGGCGGTCTGCGCTGAGTACCGCAAGTTCTCTGAACCGCTTGAGTTCGCCCACCAGACTATCCGAGGCCAACGCCAAGTCCGACTGCGCCCGCCGCTCGATCTGCCCCAGCGCACCCGTAAACCCGTACCACCAAACGGCCGTGACAATACCAGCAACCCCTGCGAAATACGCGGCAATGCCAATCAATCGAGTGCGGTAATGTCCTATCATAGCGGCAACTTTAGCCGCGACATCTTGCATTGACCAGCAAGCCCCGCCAAACATCGCAACATGGAACATTTCTCGCAAAACCCAAAAGACCCCGCCTTCGTGCAAGACCCCTATCCGTTCTACGATCGCACGCGCAAAGCGGGCGATCTGTTCTATTGGGACGACTACGGTATGGCTTGCACCGTATCATACGCCGCCACCCAAGCCGCCCTGCGCGACAAACGCATGGGCCGCGAATGCCCGTCTGATTTTGCACCCTCCATTCCAGAGCCTCTCGCCCCCTTCTACGAAATTGAGGCTCACTCGATGCTTGAGTTAGAGCCACCACGCCACACGCGTCTGCGCGGCCTCGTCCTACGTGCCTTTACCAGCCGCACCATCACCGCCCTCGCGCCCGATATCACGGATCTATGCAACCAATCCATCGACGCCTTTCCGTCCGACCCCTTCGACCTCCTCGCCGCCTACGCGCAACCCGTGCCCGTGCGCATCATCGCCCGCTTGCTCGGCGTCCCCGAATCCCATAGCGACGACCTCCTGCGCTGGTCCAACGCCATGGTCGCCATGTATCAGGCGCGCCGCACGCCCGAAATCGAAGCTGGTGCCATCGCCGCATCAAAGGCCTTTAGTGCCTTCATCCGCGATTATATCGCCCACAAACGTAAACATCCCGCTAACGACCTCATTTCAACGCTCATCGCGGCCAATGAGGCGGGCGATAAGCTGACCGAAAACGAACTCATCACCACCTGCATTCTACTCTTGAATGCGGGCCACGAGGCCACGGTGCATACGCTCGGAAACGGCGTGAAAACCCTCCTCGAAATTGGTCACAAAACGATCACGCCTTTGGTCGTCGAAGAGGTTATCCGCCACGACCCTCCACTGCATATGTTCACCCGCTATGTCTATGATGACATGGAATTTTACGGTCACCGCCTCAAGCGCGGCGATCAAATCGGCTGCCTTCTGGCCGCCGCTAATCGCGATCCGTTGGCCTACTCAAATCCAACCCAATTCGACCCACTTCGCGATGGTCCCAAAAATGCCAGCTTTGGCGGAGGCATCCACTTCTGCGTCGGCGCTCCACTCGCGAGATTAGAGCTCCAAATCGCCCTCGAAACCCTTCTCGCCCGCTGCCCCAATCTACGCCTCTCAGCCCCGCCAAAATACGCCGATGTTTATCATTTCCACGGGTTGGAGCGCCTCATGGTGCAGGTCTAGATCGGTAAGGCAATCGTCGATTTGATCTCTTGCATCGACAAGAGCGCGGTCACGTTAAACACCTTCACCTCCGAAATCAGCGCCTGATAAAAAGTGTCATAGGCCCGCGCATTTTGCACCCGCACTTTCAGAATATAATCAATATCGCCTGCCAAGCGATGTGCCTCTTGCACTTCGTCGCGCGCCATCAACGCCGCCAAAAACCGCTCTTGCCAGCCTTTGTCGTGCTCGGACGTGCGGATCAAAACAAAGAAGCAGGCCTCAAAACCCAATGCCTCCGCATCAAGCATCACCGTCTGCTGCCCGATAATCCCCGCCTCGCGCATTTTGCGAATGCGATTCCACACGGGCGTCTTGGATGACCCCACAACTTTGGCGATTTCGTCCAAAGACTGCGCCGCATCTGCCTGCATCGCCCGTAAAATCTTCCGATCCATCTCGTCTATTCGCACTGACATTCTGTTTTCTCCACTCTTTTGGAAAGATCACTCCGATTTGCGCCGCAACACAAACATGCGTCCTTACCTAACGCCGATACCCTGCACAATCCAGAACAAATGTTCTATATTGAGGCAAGAGTTTAGAGGATACGGACCATGAAGCACTTTCCAATCTTTCTTGCGGTTGAAAACAAGCGCATCGTTTTGTCTGGTGGCGGCGACGCTGCCCTTGCGAAATTGCGCCTATTGCTGAAAACCGAAGCCAAGATCTGTGTCTTCGCGGAAAACGCAGCCCCTGAGATTTTCTACTGGGCCGCTGACGGCAAACTCACCCTCATCCATCGCGCTCTCGCAAAAGGCGACGTAAAAGACGCCGTGCTCTTCTATGCTGCCGATGAGGACGCCACCGAAGACGCACGCACCGCTGCCATCGCCGCAAGCGAGGGCGCACTGGTGAACATCGTCGACAACCTCGCAGACAGCGCCTTCATCACCCCCGCCATCGTTGACCGCGATCCAGTGACCGTGGCCATTGGCACCGAAGGCGCGGCACCTGTCTTAGCGCGTGCAATCAAAGCTGATCTCGAAGAATCCCTTCCCGCCTCCCTCGGTATCCTCGCGAAAATTGGCAAAACCTTCCGCCACGCGGTTGACGTGCTGCCATTCGGCGCAAAACGCCGCGCATTCTGGTCGGAATTCTACTTCAACGCTGGTCCATCCGCGCTGGACCAGCAAGGCGTCGAGGGGGTTCTTCCTGCCCTTGAAGCCTTGCTGGATAAGCACATCATGGCAGCCATCAAAGCAGGCCACGTCGATTTTGTCGGCGCTGGCACAGGCGACGCTGACCTGCTCACATTGAAAGCCCGCAAGGCAATCGACACGGCCGACGTCGTCATTCACGATGGCTGCGTCACCGCTGAAATCTTGGAACTGGCCCGCCGCGAGGCCACGATCATCGACGCAAGCTCTGACGATGCAGCAGCCTTGGTGCTCGCGCATGTGGCATCAGGTGCGCATGTTGTGCGCCTTAAACACGGCTGCGGTCGCATCAACGCTGAGGCCGAAACCATTATCAACGCCGGCGTCTCCCTCTCCTTTATCGCAGGTATCGCTGCCACAGATGCCGCACAAATCATCCCCTTCCCTGTGCAAGTTCGCCCAGTCACATCACAATTTTACGCTTCGGAGGCGATCTAATGCCGCGCTCATTCACACCCAAAGTTATAACCGCAAATGCCTTGCTTGAGGGTGACGCCATCTGGTTCACCGAAGGCAGCACATGGTCGCGCGACATTGCCGAAGCTGAATTGATTACCGACGAAGCACACGGCGAAATCCGTCTCCTTGAGGCAAAAGCCGACCAGTCTAACGTCGTCGGCGTCTATCTCGCAGAAGCCAAGCAGTCGGCAAACGGTCCGACCACAACACACTTCCGCGAAGCGTTCCGCACGCGCGGCCCATCAAACTATGTTCACGGCAAGCAGGAAGCTTAAATCATGTATGTATACAACGACTTTGACGAAGCTTTTGTCCGGACCCGTGTCGCTCAATTCCGCAGCCAAGTAGAGCGCCGCATCGACGGCTCCCTGACTGAAGACGAGTTCAAACCCTTCCGTCTGATGAACGGTCTTTACCTGCAATTGCACGCCTACATGCTGCGCGTCGCTGTGCCCTACGGCACGCTGAACTCCGCGCAAATGAACAAGCTCGCCTACCTCGCCGACACCTACGACAAGGGCTACGGCCACTTCACCACGCGCCAGAACATCCAATATAACTGGCCCGAATTGCGCGACGTGCCTGACATGCTGTCAGACCTCGCCGACGTTGGCATGCACGCGATCCAAACCTCTGGAAACACAATCCGTAACGTGACCGCCGACCACTTCGCAGGCGCGGCCAAGGATGAGATCGAAGACCCGCGTCCCGTCGCCGAACTCCTGCGCCAATGGTCCACCGATCACCCAGAATTCCAAGGTCTGCCGCGCAAATTCAAGATTGCTGTGACAGGGTGCGAAGCCGATCGCGCCGTCATTAACGCGCACGATATCGGCATCCAAGTTGTGCGTAACGCAGGCGGCGAAATCGGCTATAAGGTTATCGTTGGCGGCGGTCTTGGCCGTACGCCAATGATCGGTAAAGTGCTGAGTAGCTTCGTCTCAAAGGTCGATCTGCTGCCCTATTGTGAGGCCATCGTCAGCGTCTACAACCTGCTGGGTCGCCGCGACAACAAGTATAAGGCCCGCATCAAAATCACGCTGCACGAGAATGGCGTCGAGAAAATTCAAGAACTGGTGGAGGCACGTTTCGAACAGATTAAGCCGCTCTTTGGCGGAATAGATCAGCAATTCCTCGCGCAAATCGAACAGTCTTTCGCTTTGCCCGCTTTCAAGACCGCATCCATCGACGGCTATGAGGCCGCACGCCTCGCAAACCCCGCCTTCCGCTCTTGGACAGACACGAACCTCTCGGATCACCGCGCGGACGGCTACGCGATCGTGTCGATTTCGATCAAGAAGCATGGCGCAACTCCGGGTGACGCAACATCCGCGCAAATGCGCATCATGGCGGACCTTGCCGCGCAATACGGCCACGACGAACTCCGCATCAGCCACGAGCAAAACGTGATCCTGCCGCATGTCCACAAATCCGACCTGCACGCAATCTACACCGCCCTGCGCGATGTCGACCTAGCAACCGCAAACATCGGCCTCATCAGCGACATCATCGCTTGCCCTGGCATGGACTATTGCGCGCTGGCCACAGCGCGCTCGATTCCCGTCGCACAAGAAATCGCCACCCGTTTTGACGCGCTGAAACTGGAGCACGAAGTCGGCCCGCTCAAAATCAAAATTTCGGGCTGCATCAATGCCTGCGGTCACCACCACGTGGGCCACATCGGCATCCTCGGGCTCGACCGTGCTGGCGTCGAAAACTACCAAATCACCCTTGGTGGCGACGGCACCGAGACCACGACAATCGGCGAACGCGCTGGCCCCGGGTTTGGCGCGGACGACATTGTGCCTGCCATTGAACGGCTCGTTTTGGGCTACCTCGATCTGCGAATGTGTAAGGACGAAACCTTCCTGCAAGCTTACCGCCGCCTCGGTGCGGCACCATTCAAAGACATTCTCTACCCAGAAAAGGCACGACAAAATGCCGCTTAAAGAACTCGCAGAACGCCGTAACCTCTTGCACCGCAAATCCGACGCGCAGACCATCTTGCGTCACGCGTTAGAAGACGTGCAAATCGGCCCCGTCGCCGTTGTCTCCAGCTTTGGCGCCGAAAGCGTCGTGCTGCTCCACATGATCTCACAGATCAACAAAGATGCCCCCGTGATCTTTATCGACACGGAAATGCTCTTTGATGAAACCCTGCAATATCAGCGGGATGTGGCGATAAAGCTTGGCCTCACAGATATCCGCATCATCACACCAAATCGCGACGCGATCCTCAAAAACGACGTCGACGGCTTGCTCCATCAAGCCGATACCGACGCCTGCTGCCACCTGCGCAAGGTCAAGCCTTTGGAAGATGCACTCGCGGATTTCGGCGGCTGGATCACGGGGCGCAAGCGCTATCAATCCGGCACCCGCACCGACATCCCGTTCTTTGAAAAAGATGCGCGCAAGATCAAGATCAACCCGCTGGCCACATGGACCCGCGAAGACCTTGCGGCCTACATCCAAGACCACAAGCTGCCGCGCCACCCGCTTGTTGCCAAAGGCTACCCATCCATCGGCTGCATGCCCTGCACGACCCGTGTGGGCGAGCACGAAGACCCGCGCTCGGGCCGCTGGAAAGGCCAGGAAAAGACCGAATGCGGTATTCATTTTCAAGACGGCAAAGCCGTCAAACAAGGAGTCGCGGCATGAGCGTGATTATCACCGACACAGGCTTTGCTACCGATGATTGGACGCGCGGCTTTCGGGATGCCAATAGCACCCCCGCCAACGATTGCGGATGCGGCGTTGATCTGGACTCCGACACGGCACCAGAGGCCCTCGCGCAATTCATCAAAGCAAAGATGATCCGCATCGCCTTTCCGACCTCCGCAGACGGGCGTGGCTTCACTCTTGCCTCGATGCTGCGTCGTGCGGGTTTCACAGGCCGCCTTCGCGCTAAGGGGCACGTTTTGGCCGATCAATACGCGATGGCCCGCCGCTCTGGCTTTGATGAGGTCGAAATCGACGACGCCTTGGCCGCCCGCCAGCCCGAGGACCAATGGCTCGCACGCGCAAACTGGCAACAACACAACTATCAGGCGCGACTTCGCGGCTAACCCTTCCCCTGACCCAGATCAAAGTCTAAACGGAGGGCGGCCCTTATCAGGGTCGCCGATTGACATATGACAGAGCAAAAACCAGTGAACACCCAAACAGCCGCCAAAGTGCCCGCCCTGCCCGACGCGCAGACCGTGACCGCCGTGACCCATTACACCGATACGCTTTTCAGCTTTCGGGTGACGCGCCCTGCGACGATGCGCTTTCGCTCGGGCGAGTTTGTGATGATCGGCCTGATGGGCGATCCCGACCCGAAGACAGGCAAACAGCGCCCATTGCTACGCGCCTATTCAATCGCCTCACCGTCATGGGACGAGGAATTGGAATTCTATTCGATCAAGGTCCAAGACGGCCCACTCACATCCAGACTACAGCACCTGCAGGTCGGCGACGAGATCATCCTCAAGCCAAAGCCCGTCGGCACCCTCGTCCACGACGCGCTCCTTCCTGGCAAACGGCTTTATTTCTTCTCGACTGGCACAGGCTTTGCGCCTTTCGCCTCGCTCCTGCGCGAACCAGAGACCTACGAGAACTACGACGAGGTCATCGTGACCCACACCTGCCGCGATGTCGCAGAGCTAACGTACGGGCGCGATCTGATCAAAAATCTGCTCGCCGACGAGATGATGATCGAGCTTTTGGGCGAAGAAAACCTTGCCAAAATCCGCTACTACCCGACCACTACCCGCGAGCAATCCCCCAAGATGGGCCGCATCACCACCCTGATTGAGAACGGTGAACTCTTCGCTGATCTGGGCGTGCCTGCGCTGAACCCTGAAACAGACCGCGCCATGGTCTGCGGCAGCCTCGCGTTCAACCTTGATATCAAAGCATTGATGGAGAAAGCGGGCCTGCATGAAGGCGCCAACTCCGAGCCGGGTCAGTTTGTGATCGAGAAAGCATTCGTCGGCTAAACGCCTGACCAGACAAACAAAAAGGGCCGCGTCAGCAATGACGCGGCCCTTTTGCTATTTGCGAAGTCGCGCGGGGCTTACATGCCCAGTGCTTCTTTCAAACGTGCCAGTGTTGCTTCAAGCAATGCTGGGTTTTCTTTCACGCTGGAAACAGCGCCAGTCAGAACAGTTTTCTGAACGTCAGAGAGATCAGAATCGTTGATCATTGCAGTTACCTTGTCGGCGTCAAAGCCTTCTGGTGTCAGCAAAGTTGCCATAGCGTCGTCGGCAGCAGGTGCGTCTGTCGCAGCAGCAGCTTCAGCGGCAGCGGCTTCGGCAGCAGCGGCTTCTGCGGCAGCGGCTTCTGCGGCAGCAGCGGCTTCAGCAGCAGCAGCGGCTTCAGCAGCAGCAGCTTCTGCAGCGGCGGCTTCTGCAGCGGCAGCTTCTTCAGCAGCCATTGCTTCAGCAGCAGCAGCCTCGGCAGCAGCAGCTTCGTCCGTCACCGCATCAGTTGCAGTCTCAACTGCAACAGCAGCAGCTTCTGTTGCAGCTTCAGCTGTATCAGCAACAGCGTCTGCAGCTTCGGCAGCAGTGTCAGCAACCGCATCCGCAGCTTCTGTTGCAGCCTCAGCCACATCAGCAGCAGCTTCTGTTGCGGCGTCAGCAACATCAGCAGCAGCTTCTGTTGCAGCGTCAGCAACATCAGCAGCAGCGTCAGTTGCAGTATCAGCTGCCTCAGTTGCCACATCATCAGCGCCACCCATCAAAGCGGAAATTGCTTCAGCAGGACCTTTGCCGTTTGCAGCATATTGATACCCGAAAAAGCCGAGTACGGCTGCGACGATAAGAATAAGAAGTGCTCTCATTGGTCATATTCCTCCAATTTAGTTGTATAGTGGCCCCCAGTGGGCCTTAAACGTCATATGTCAGAACCCGTTGAAAAGGGAAAGCACGCTTTTACGGGGAATTTCGCTTATCAACCCCCTTTTTTGCGGGTTGAATGCCGCGCTTGCGAAGTCTACCTTATGTTCTGCATACTACTATAACGACTAAAGGATAAAGATCATAGGACGCAGACCTCATAACGCGCCACCACAGCGCGAGACCGGCCCCCGTATTAACGAACGTATTCGCGGGTCCGATATCCGCTTGATCGGGGCCGATGGCGAGAACGTGGGCGTTGTATCGCCAGAGCGTGCCATGGAAATGGCAGAAGAAGCAGGGCTCGACCTCGTCGAGATTTCGCCAAACGCGAACCCGCCCGTCTGCAAGATCATGGATCACGGCAAGTTCAAATACGAGACTCAGAAGAAAGAAGCTGAGGCCCGTAAGAAACAAAAGATCATCGAGATCAAAGAAATCAAGTTCCGCCCGAACACCGATAGCAATGACTATGAAGTCAAAATGCGCAACGTGTTCAAGTTCTTGGAAAACGGCGACAAGGTGAAAATCACCCTGCGTTTCCGTGGCCGCGAAATGGCCCACCAGGAATTGGGACGTGCGCTGCTAGAGCGCGTGGCCGAGGACACAAAAGAGGCTGGCAAGATCGAGAACTTCCCGAAAATGGAAGGCCGCCAAATGGTCATGCTGATCGGCCCGCTTCCAAAGTAACGCCCAGCGCGAAAGACTAAAAAAAGGCCCCTGCAATTGCGGGGGCTTTTTCGTTTGGGTGTCGGCGCAAATACCAAGTAATTTCAGCCGCAGCACAGCCTGAGAAACGACGCAAAACTTAGCTTTTCTCCCCCTGAAAAGGGCCAGTTTGCTCAACGTTCCACCACAAACGTAAGTGTCGACTACCGTTCACCCAGCGTGAGGACCCCCCAATGGCCGTCCGCATCGATCTTATGATCTCACTCGACGGTTATGCCACGACCACAGATCAATCCCCCGAAAAGCCCTTCGGCGAAGACTGGTCGCGACTTACTAGCGCCTATGTGGCCACCAAAACCTTCCGCAGCCAAGTGCTCAAAGACACCTCAGGCGCAGGGACCACGGGTATCGACGACGCCTACGCAAAGGCATACTTCGAGAATATCGGCGCCGAGATCATGGGTGCGGGCAAATTCGGTTTGCACAACTTTCCCGATGATCCCGATTGGCAGGGCTGGTGGGGCGACGAGCCGCCCTTCCATTGCCCCGTTTACGTGCTGACGCACACGCCAAGGCCCGCACTTGAAATGTCGGGCGGCACGACGTTCCACTTCCTCAATACCAGTATCGAAGATGCGCTCGCGCAGGCAACAAATGCCGCAGGCGGTAAGGATGTCCGCATTGGCGGAGGGCCCACCGTCGCGCGCGCCTATCTCAAGGCTGGCCTTGTCGATTACCTTCACGTCTTTATCGCGCCTATCCTGCTAGGTCGCGGTATCTGCCTTTGGGACGATCTGCGCGGGTTAGAGGCGGGATATACCGTCCGCTCCGAGACATCCGAGAGCGGAACCATCCACCTGACGTTCCAACGCCAGCCAATCGGTTAGGCCACAAACATTGAAACTCGCGGTTTTTTCCTGTAGGGACGAAACAAGACGGCCCACTTGAGATCTGGGCCCCTATCGCGCGCTGGAACATGATGTCCAAGCGGCCCATAATTTCCAATCCGAACCGCACATGGCTTGAGGCACTCTTTGACCCGCACAATAACGGTGCCCTGCCCTGCCCTGTCTTGGTCGTGCCTGACCCAGCATTGCCGCGTCCTACCGAAATACCGACCCATTAAGGAGACATACGCACGGCCAATCTGGCTAAGACCACCGACTTTACCGCCACAGGCGCGTCAAAAGAAACCACGCTGGACAAGACCACACGCATCGTCAGGCGCATCAACAGTGACGAGGCCGAGCTACGTCACCAAAAGACCGCACGCCTGCGCAGGGCCCGCTTTGAGAGCGATAGGGCAATAGCCACGACAGCCTCGCCGCCTTTGGCCAGCAAAAATAAGAAAGGGTAACTTTCCCCCTACAACCGCCGCGCCAGTCATCTGCACCTCTGGCGCGGCATCGTGGACGACGGCATGTGACACACCGCCTCGACATTGTTCCCATCCCCCCCGACATTCACGCCGCGTGTATGCTCTGGCCGCGAAGTAAAACGCTTTCGCCCTCTCAAAATCCGATCCCCCATCCCGAAATGGTCGATCATGATGCTCTCGTTTAGACGTGGATAAGCCACCCAAAACCACCCCCATGACAATTCCGGTCAGCAGCGCGGCAATCGCGGACTAGGCATCAGCCGCCCAGCCGTCTATCAATAGAAAAAACGAATGAGGTTCGATCATGCTCCGCTTTACTCTCCCCGCGCTTGTCGCCCTCTCTCTTCTGGCCAGTTGCAGCGGCTTGCCAAATGATCGCGTCATCGTGCAAGGCGCAGGTCCCGATGACTTGCTTAAACTGCGCGCGGGTCCGGGACTTGGCTTTAACGTCATCATGGGCCTGCCAGATGGCACAGCCTTGATCCGTCGCGATTGCGTCACGGAAGTCGGCCAACGCTGGTGCCGCGTCTTGGTTGAGGATTCCCCCCGTGTGACGGGCTATGTCTCTGCGGATTACCTCACACCACGTTAGTGTACGCGCGGTGCACGCTCGGTGCATGCAAGTCACACGGCCCAAATCCGTGTCTGCAAGCAGTTGTTCCGCACCGAGTGCAAATCGACAAATCCCACATCTTCTCGCGCCAGCAATGCCACTGCGTAATCCCCTAACTCTCCCGCCAGCATGATCTTCCGCGTCCCGTAAATGATCCGGTGATTGGCAGAATAGCCTTGCGCAAATAATCAGGTGACGTTGCAAGAACTGGCGGCACGCCCTGCCCACCCCATGGCTGACACGCATCCGCTCAAAGGAAAATCGGCCCCGTTTCCGCATGAGGCTTGCCACGGCCTTTGCAGCAGGGCGAATACCGAATGTTCATCATATTTCCCCTTGGTGCTCCATTTGCAGTGGCCCTGCGACACTGCTGACCCAAAACATGCACATGTTAGCGCACACAAGACATTGCCCCCGCCCAGCGCCCCGCCTATCGTGCGGACAAATTCAAAGGATACCCGCCATGAGCACTTCGCATGACACACACGGTTTCGGCCCTGATCTGAACGCTTTTGATTGGAAAGACCCGTTCCGGCTGGAAGATCAACTCTCCGAGGACGAGCGGATGCTGCGCGACGCTGCCAATACCTACGCGCAATCCGAACTTCAGCCCGGCGTGACCAAAGCGTACCGCGAAGAGGTTACAGCGCCCGGGATTTTCAAAAGCATGGGCGATGCGGGTCTGCTGGGCCTGACAATCCCCGAGGAATACGGCGGGCTTGGCACCTCTTACGTGACCTACGGCCTTGTCGCCCGCGAGATCGAGCGCGTCGATTCGGGCTATCGCTCCATGATGTCCGTGCAGTCGTCCCTCGTCATGTATCCGATCCACGCCTACGGGTCCGAGGAACAGCGCAAAAAATATCTCCCCGGCTTGGCCGCAGGCACGCTGATCGGCTGCTTTGGCCTGACAGAACCTGACGCGGGCTCCGATCCGGGCGGGATGAAGACCGTAGCCAAGAAAACCGCAAACGGCTACCGCCTTTCTGGCTCCAAGATATGGATCTCCAACGCACCCATCGCCGATGTCTTTGTCGTCTGGGCCAAATCCGAAGAGCACGGCGGCAAAATTCGCGGCTTTATTCTTGAGAAAGGCATGACCGGCCTCTCCGCTCCGAAAATCGGCGGAAAGCTATCACTGCGCGCCTCCATCACAGGCGAGATCGTCATGAAAGACGTCGAGGTCTCCGAGGACGCCCTGCTCCCCAACATTGAAGGCCTCAAAGGGCCGTTCGGCTGTCTGAACCGCGCGCGCTATGGCATCTCTTGGGGCGTCATGGGCGCTGCAGAGGCTTGTTGGCACGCGGCCCTGCAATACGGGCTCGACCGAAAGCAATTTGGCAAGCCGCTCGCCCAAACCCAGCTCTTCCAAAAGAAACTCGCCGATATGCAGACCGAAATCACGCTGGGGCTGCAAGGTTCCCTCCAAGTTGGTCGCCTCATGGACGCGGGGAAAGCTGCGCCCGAAATGATCTCGATGATGAAACGCAACAACTGCGGCAAGGCGCTTGATGTGGCCCGTGCCTCTCGCGATATGCATGGCGGAAACGGCATTTCCGAAGACTTCCAAGTCATGCGCCATATGGTCAACCTTGAGACGGTAAACACCTACGAGGGCACGCATGACGTGCATGCGCTCATCTTGGGTCGCGCGCAAACGGGGCTGCAGGCTTTCTTCTGACCTGCAAATTCCCCAAAACGGGCGGGTCTATTGCCCATTTTTGACACAAATGGATGTCATTAATTGGCGAAAGAGCAACCGGAGCACGTCCGGAGGAGAGCAGCTATGAACGATATGCGCTTAAAGTTTGACGCAGAACTTGCCGGTCTTGAGATCGATGATTGGTACGCCCGTATCGAAGAAGTCGCTGAAGATCATGGTTATTTCGAGCCTTTGGGCGATGCACATTGTGCGGCATTCCTTGATGCTGGCACGAATCTGTTCGTAACCTTCGAGAGTGCCGATACCATTCGCAACCATACTGCGGGTGCCGAACCACGCGGCTTCGCATTTACCCGCACTGAAGGCTGGTCACACCTCGCCATCATTAGCGATTCTGAAAGCTGGTTCCGTGACCCTGCTATTTACCGCTACTTTGATCGCCTGATTGACGACGGGTTCTTTGAAGATTTTGACAATGTGCAATTCTACGGTGCCCATGGCGGCGGCTATGCCGCTGCGGCCTATAGTGTTGCGGCGCCTGGATGCACCGTTTTTGCCGTGCGTCCGCAAGCAACCCTTGATCCGCGCATTGCAGGCTGGGATTCGCGCTATACCGAGCAGCGCCGTCTGAATTTCACTGATCGCTACGGCTATGCCCCTGATATGATCGACGCGGCAAATCACGCCTATATCGCCTTTGATCCGATGCAACGCTTTGACGCGATCCACGCCGCGATGTTCACCCGCAGCAATGTGACCGCCCTGCGTTGCACGGGTCTTGGCAACCGCCCTGACAAAGCGCTGGACGCGATGGATGTGTTTGATGACCTTCTGGTTAGCGCCATGAACAAGACATTGGATGAAGAAGAATTCAGCGATGCGATGCGTGCCCGTCGGAACTACGCCCCTTACCTGCGCACACTCTATTCCCAAATGCTCAAAACCGGCCACCCTGTCTTGGCCGCAAACGTCTGTGCCTATGTCTTGCGCCAAGGCGATGACGCCTTCTTCGCCAAAAAGCTCCAAGAGTTGAAAAGCGAGGGCCATGCGCCAAGCCGTCCCCTAAAGGTATCAGCCGCCTAGATTCCTATCCCGCAAGACAGCAAAAAGCCGCGCCAACATCGGGTTAGCGCGGCTTTATTCGTTTTAAGTCTGATACTTAGAGGTACATCTTGTCACGGAAAACGTGACGTACGATGTCTTCGCGCGCAATGCCCATGTCGGCAAGCTGACGGTCTGTTTTGCTATTCAGAATTGCGATTGTTTGCGAACGGCTGTTAGCTTCTGCCATGTCGATGATAAAACGGCCTAGGGCTTTTGCGATTTTCGCGAAAACGTTCTGTGTCGGTGCGACGATGTTTGTGTCTGTAACGAATGCCATGATGTGGCTCCTCAAATATGGTGTGATCCCAGTTGAGGTATTGATAGCGCAACCGCCGCGCCGCAGAAACATCCATCTCTGCAGTGCAGCGTTGCGTTCAGCGCATGGCGTTTAGGAGTTTCTGCGTGCGTCGATGATTTCGCGGGCAGCGGCTATCAAACGGCTTCCAAAATAACCGATTGCGCCACCGAGGATCACCCAGAATGTCATGCCACTGTGCAACAATGCGCTCACGACACCCGCTGCAAGCATGGCAACCATAAACGCAATCAAGCGGACTTCAGAGGCCTCCACCGTAAAGTGCTTTTCCATCATCTTTGCCAAAGGACGCGCAACGGGGGCTTCCAAATGGGGCGTTGCAAAGCCAGCGGCGATCGCTACCAAAAATCCTAACATTGTCGTTCTCCAGATAAAAAGGGTCCACGTTTGTATCAAGGGGCGGCAACGGGGTTGCAAGTCCGAAGAATCCGCATCTAGTCACAGCCTTCACAAACGTGTAATCGGGCAACATGACAGATAAGAACATAACATCCCTGACGATCCGCCAGCCTGACGATTGGCACTTGCACTTGCGTGACGGTGCAATGCTCAAGGCCGTACTGCCCGAAACGGCCCGCCACTTTGGCCGCGCGATCATTATGCCCAATCTGGTCCCACCCGTTGTGACCGCTGAACAAGCCGTGGCCTACCGCGACCGGATCATGGCCGCCCTGCCCGCAGGTTCCGAATTCCAGCCGCTGATGACGCTGTACCTGACCGAGGGCACAGACCCCGAGGACGTCGCCGCCGCCTATGCCGCTGGCATCGCGACCGCGGTGAAGCTTTACCCCGCAGGTGCGACCACCAATTCCGCCTCTGGCGTGCGCGACTTTGAAAAGGTCCGCCCCGTTCTGGAAAAGATGGCCGAGATCGGCATGCCGCTATGTGTGCACGGTGAGGTCACCAATTCCGACATCGACATTTTCGACCGCGAGGCCGTGTTCATCGATAAGGTTCTCAAGCCTCTTCGCAAAAAGGTCCCTGACTTGCGCGTCGTCATGGAACACGTCACCACCCAAGATGCGGTGGACTATGTGCGCGACACCCATAAGAACCTCGCGGCAACCATCACCACGCATCACCTGATCATCAACCGCAACCACATTCTCGCGGGTGGGATCAAGCCGCATTACTACTGCCTGCCCGTGGCCAAACGCGAGCAACACCGCGTGGCCCTCGTACAAGCGGCGGTTTCTGGCGACACACGGTTCTTCCTTGGCACCGATAGTGCGCCACATACGGACCCCAACAAGCTGATGGCTTGCGGCTGTGCGGGTTGCTTTACCGCGACCAACACCATGTCGTGCTTGGCAGAAGTCTTTGACGCCGCAGGGGCGCTGCCAAAGCTGGAGGCATTTACCTCGCTCAACGGTCCGCGCTTTTACGGGTTGGAGCCAAATGATGGCACCATAACCCTGACCAAAGGGAATCCTGTCACCTATCCCGCCAAGATCGACACACCAGACGGCCCCGTCACCGTGTTTGATCCCGGCTTTGACCTGCATTGGTCTGTCACTGTTAACTAACTGAAAGCGCCAGAAATGATCCCCTCTTCCTACCCGCCCAAAGATGAAATCGCACGCCTGACCGCAGGAATGCTCTTGGAAATCGGTGCGATCACCTTCAACGCGACAGAGCCGTTTACACATGCCTCAGGCAAACAAGCCCCTACATATGTGGATTGCCGCAAACTGATCTCCTTCCCGCGCATCCGCTCGACCCTGATGGATTTCCTCTCCGTCACGATCATGCGCGAAGCGGGCTTTGAGGCTTTTGATAACATCGCTGGCGGCGAGACCGCAGGCATCCCATTCGCAGCCCTCGTGGCCGAGCGTATGGCACTGCCGATGACCTACGTGCGCAAAAAGCCGAAAGGTTACGGCAAAAACGCCCGCATCGAGGGGGTCATGACCGAAGGCCAGCGCGTGCTTCTCGTTGAAGACCTCACCACTGACGGCGGCTCCAAGCTGTCCTTCGTGGATGCGATCCGCGATACTGGCGCGACCTGTGCTGCAACTGCCGTGATTTTCTACTACGGAATCTTTGAAGGCGTCGAGAAAACGCTGTCCGACCATGGCGTGCAACTTTTGCACCTATGCACATGGTGGGACGTCCTCGAAGAAGCCAAGGCGCGCAAGGCCTACGATTCTGCAACCTTGGATGAAGTCGAGGCCTACTTGCGCGATCCAGCCGGCTGGTCGGCCGCACGCGCAAAATAAGCTTGCGGGTAAAAATATAAATGATGTGGCAAGGTTAACCCTACAGCCACATCATCTAGCCACTTCCTAGCCATGCCCCACCAAATCTGCTAGGCTCCAAGTTATCCACAAAACATACAATTTGCGCGGGGCGGTCTCATTTTGTATGTGAACCCGAACAAACGTGGGTCGGTCTGGGGTGAGAAAATGAACGAAGTCGCAACATTCAATGCAACAGGCGTAGCCGAGGCCACCCTCGACACGATGCCGCATTCCATCGAGGCTGAACAACAGCTCTTGGGTGCTATTCTCACCAATAACGACATCTTTGACCGCATCGCCTCGGTTGTTGGGCCAAAGCATTTCTACGACCCCGTGCACGCCCGCATTTTCGAGACTGCCGCCACACGTATTGCCAAAAACGCGCTGGCCTCTCCTGTCACGCTCAAGACTTTCCTTGAGGATGACGAGGGCCTGAAAGAACTCGGTGGCCCTGCGTATCTCGCCCGTCTCGCTGGTGCCGCGATCTCCGCATTTGCCGCCCGCGACTATGCCCAAATGATCTATGATCTCGCGACCCGCCGCGAGCTTATCCAAGTCGGCCGCAATATCGCGGACAAAGCCGCCAAAATGGACGTGCTGTCAGAGCCGCGCGAGCAAATCGTCGAGGCCGAACAAGAGCTTTACCGTTTGGCAGAGCAAGGCTCTTCCGAGACAGGCTTCCAATCCTTCCTCAAGGCCGTGACCGAAGCCGTAAACGTCACCAACGCCGCGTACCAGCGTGATGGTGGCCTCTCTGGTATTTCCACAGGGCTTGTCGATCTGGACAAAAAACTCGGCGGCTTGCACAAATCCGACCTTCTGATCCTTGCGGGTCGTCCCTCCATGGGGAAAACCTCGCTCGCGACCAACATCGCCTATAACGTCGCCAAGGCCTACCGCAAAGGCACGCTTACCGACGGCACCGAAGGCGCAGTCAACGGCGGCGTCGTCGGTTTCTATTCCCTCGAGATGTCCGCCGAACAGCTCGCCGCGCGTATCTTGTCAGAGGCGTCCGAAGTGAACTCCCACCAGATCCGCTCTGGCGACATGACCGAGCCGGAGTTCCGCCGCTTTGTCGAAGCCGCTAAAAACCTCGAGTCGTGCCCGCTGTTCATCGACGACACGCCTGCCCTGCCCATCTCGCAACTGGCAGCACGGGCCCGTCGCCTGAAACGGACCCACGGACTTGATCTGCTTGTGGTCGACTACTTGCAGCTTGTGCGCGGTACAGGCCGGTCCGAGAATCGCGTGAACGAGATTTCCGAAATCACGATGGGTCTCAAGGCCATCGCCAAAGAGCTGCAAATCCCCGTGGTGGCCCTCTCGCAGCTCTCGCGTCAGGTCGAAAACCGCGAAGATAAACGCCCGCAGCTCTCTGACTTGCGTGAATCGGGATCCATTGAGCAAGACGCCGACGTCGTGATGTTCGTCTACCGTGAGGAATACTACAAAGAGCGCGAAAAGCCGGGTGATCACGAGCATGATAAAATGGCCGCGTGGCAAGACGAGATGGAACGCCTGCACGGCAAAGCCGAAGTTGTGATCGGCAAGCAGCGCCACGGCCCCATCGGAACCGTTGGCCTGTCGTTCGAAGGTCAATTCACCCGCTTCGGCAACCTCGCGCAACCATGGCAAGGCACACCGTCCGAGGAATACTAGGGCAACCTACTCCGCTGGCGCTTTGGGCTTATCCTTCACAAACGGATGGATGAACTGCTTGAGGTAGCCGCGCGGCACGTTATCCCCCACAACCCCGTAGTTTTCGGGCCATTCCGTTTCTGGCAAATGGTGTGTGCCAAACAGCCAATCGTAGATCGGAAAGTGGCTCGCGTAGTTGATATCAATCGCCTCGCGGTCTGACCCATGGTGCCAGTGGTGAAAGCGTGGCGTGACCAAGAACCGCTCGATAAAGCCGAACTTCCAACCGATATTGGCGTGGATGAAGCTTGAGTAGAAATACACGATAAGAAGATACCCTTGGATCGCCTCGGGCTTAAACCCGAGTGTAAACATCGGCAGCGCGGTCAGGCTGCGCAGCACCGCAATCTCGGCAAGATGCATCCGTGCGCCCGCCAGCCAATCCATCTTTTTGGTGGAATGGTGGATCGCGTGGAACCGCCAAAGGAACGGCACCATATGAAAACTGCGGTGCACCCAATATTGCACAAAATCCGTTGCTGCCATGATGATCACCACCTGCACAAAGAACGGCAAGGCCACGATATAGGCGCGGAAATCATCGAGCGGCACTTGTGCATTGACGAAATTGGACGGGGCCAGCGTGATAAACCCCAGAATCTGCACCATCATCGAGCTGATCAGGTAGTAAAACATATCCTCCTGCCATTCGGGGCGGAACACGGTTTGCTCTGGGCGCAGGAAAGAACCGCTCAAGCGGGACAAACAGGAACCCCACGATCAGCACGTTCACAATGAAATAATCGAGACCGAAATAGAGGCTTTGCGGTGTCTCTCCTGAAAACTGCGGCTGCGTCGTGGCCATGAGCGACGCGACGACCGAAACTGCCAGAGCCGTCCAGCCCAGCGACTTGCGTGACGACAAGATCAGGCTGACGAGGGCCAGCGCATACCCCGCCAACAAAAAGAACCGCAGCGCAAAAGTCACCACGCCGCTGTCTTGGATAAACGCGATCTGCGGATAGGAAAACGTCTCGGGATACCAACGCAGGATCACCACCAAAAACCCCGCGATGCTCGCCAAGAGGGCCAAAGACCCCGACAACCAGCCGCTCCCCAATGGTCGCTGGTCGCGCGGCGTCTCTAATTGACTCACAACTTTACGTAGAAACCACATGTTACACTCCACAAATTTGGCGCAGATTTACGCGGATTTGTGCCAAAATCCACCACAGAATATGCCGTTGGGGAAATCTGAACGTTTATGCCCCCTTGTCGCAACATCAATCCCCTGACAAAAGAACGCTATGAGCACTGGACATATTACAATCGACCTCGACGCCATTATCGCAAACTGGCGTGCGCTGGATAAAATGAGCAAATCCGAAACCGCAGCGGTGGTGAAGGCGGACGGCTACGGCCTTGGCGCGGGCCGCGTGGCCAAAGCGCTGGCCAAAGCGGGTGCGCGCAAGTTCTTTGTCGCCCTTGCCGAGGAAGGTGCCGCCATTCGCCAAGCGATTGGTCAGGGACCCGAAGTCTACGTGCTGTCCGGCCATATGAGCGGCGATACTGATATGATCGGCGATCTGGGTCTCACGCCAATGCTCAACTCCATTGACCAGATCTCGCGCCATTTCGAGGCCCTGCCCGGTCATCCCTTTGGTATCCAGCTTGATACAGGCATGAACCGTCTGGGCATGGAATGGGACGAATGGGGCGCCATTGCCGAAATCGCACTCGCGCAGCACCCGCGCCTTGTGATGAGCCACCTTGCCTGCGCCGACGAGCCGGAGCATCCGATGAACGCCTATCAATTAGACGTTTTCCACCAAATGACCGATGGCATTTCCGCGCCCCGCTCGCTGGCGGCAACGGGCGGCATCCTGCTTGGCAAAGATTACCACTTTGATCTGACCCGTCCGGGCATCGGCCTTTACGGCGGTCTGCCTTTTGAGAAAGCGCGGAACGTCGTGCAAATGGACCTGCCCGTCATTCAAATTCGCAACCTCAACGCGGGCGAAGTTGTGGGCTACGGCAATGCGTGGCAGGCCGAGCGTCCATCGCGCATCGCCACCATTTCCGCAGGTTACGCTGACGGCTTGCTGCGGGCGATGTCGGATAAGGCGACGCTCTATTACGGCCATGAGCCCTGCCCGCTTGTTGGACGCGTCTCGATGGATCTCTTGACCGTGGATGTGACAGACCTTTCCGAGGACCCGCATGCACTTACCCTGCTTGGGGCCCATCAAACCGTTGACCAACTGGCCCACGTGGCTGGCACGATTGGCTATGAAATCCTTACCTCCTTGGGGAATCGCTACACCCGTCGCTCTAAGGGCGGCTAAGGCCTGAGATTAGGGGCATTTCGGGTCTCAACGCTTGCAAGTCCGAGCCAAACTGTGGTCGCCCTAAAAATAAATATGGCGACAGTGGCGACTCCGACGAAAAAGCCGCCCGCTCAAAGCAATTCTTGACCCAGCGCCAAGACGAGGCCGAGGCCCGGCAAGAGCGTATCATCGAAGCCCTGCAAGAAATCCGAACATGGGCGCAACAGGTTGATCTGGAAGACAGCGTCGTGGCCTCCCAGCTCGAACAGCTTGACGAGAAACTGCAAATGGCCTTGCCCGCCCTTGGCTATGTGATAAGCCGCATGAAAGAAAATGTGGTCACTTTGGCCAAGAAACCTGCTGCGGAATAGTCACTTTTGATGCGTAAACTCTTGATCGGCGCCAATCTGGCACTCCTCGTTGCCTTTCCCATCGCTTGGTTTGCGCCGCTGATGCGCGCGGGCCTGTTGCCCCTGTTTTCTCTTTCAGAAATCAGCGTGATCTCTGGTCTACAAAGCCTCTGGGGTTCTGATGTGTTCCTTGCCCTCATGGTCACGATCTTCGCGCTCTTTGCGCCCTATCTGAAAACGATGGGCCTTGCGCTGATCCACTTTAACCTGCTGAGCGACAGACTCCTGCCCGTGCTTTCTTGGATGGGCAAACTGGCGATGGCCGACATCTTCTTGATCGCGCTCTATATCGTCGTGGCCAAAGGCGTCGGGATCGGCAAGCTGGAGACCGCATGGGGCCTCTACCTCTTTTCGGTCTGCATCATCGCCTCCATTACGATTTCCGCGCTGACCCCACGCATCATGTCCCCCGCAAAACAGGGTTAACGTTTCCCCATTGCCAGAACGCGGTGAATGGGGCAAAACGTGAACATGGCTAAACAAAACATCTTCACCTGCAATGAATGCGGCGCATCCCACACCAAATGGTCGGGGCAATGCGACGCTTGCAACGCTTGGAATTCCATCCAAGAGGACAGACCGCTGAGCACGGGCCCCGCCAAGAAAACCCTTGGCGGCATGCGCGGCAAAACGATTCCGCTGACCGATCTCGCATCCAAAGAGCCCCCGCCGCCCCGCACCATGTCAGGCGTCGAAGAACTCGACCGTGTGCTGGGTGGTGGCTTGGTCAAGGCCTCCGCCCTGCTTGTCGGCGGTGATCCGGGTATTGGGAAATCAACGCTCTTGCTGCAGGCCGCCGCCCGCTTTGCCCGCAACGGCCTCAAGGTCATTTACATCTCTGGCGAGGAATCCGCAGGCCAAATCCAGATGCGCGCCGAACGTCTGGGCCTCACCAAAAGCCCTGTGCGCCTCGCTTCCGAGACAAACCTGCGCGACATCCTCACCACGCTAGAGGCGGAAAAACCCGACCTCGCGATCATCGATTCCATCCAAACCATGTGGGCCGATAACGTCGATAGCGCCCCCGGCTCCGTCTCCCAAGTGCGCTCCTCTGCCCATGAACTCACCTCATTCGCCAAAACCAACGGCATGTCGGTCATCATGGTTGGCCACGTGACCAAAGACGGCTCCATCGCAGGGCCGCGCGTTGTCGAACATATGGTTGATACTGTTCTCTACTTTGAGGGCGAGCGCGGCCACCAATTCCGCATCCTCCGCTCAGTCAAAAACCGCTTTGGCCCCGCTGACGAGATCGGCGTGTTTGAAATGACGGGCAAGGGCCTCGCCGAGGTCAAGAACCCCTCTGCCCTGTTCCTGTCGGATCGCGGCAAACCCGCACCCGGCTCCGTGGTATTCGCAGGCATCGAAGGCACCCGCCCTGTGTTGACCGAGATCCAAGCCCTCGTCGCCCCCTCCCCCCATAGCCAGCCGAAACGGTCCGTCGTAGGGCTTGATAGTGGCAGGCTGGGCATGATCCTCGCTGTACTCGAATCGCGTTGCGGCGTGCCGTTCACAGGGCTTGATGTCTATCTCAACGTTGCTGGGGGCATGAAGATCAACGATCCCGCCGCCGACCTCGCTGTTGCCGCAGCCCTCGTTTCCGCGCGTGAAGACGCCGCATTACCCCATGATGTGGTGCTTTTTGGTGAAATAAGTCTCTCTGGAGCCCTTCGTCCGGTCGTTCAGACCGAAAATAGATTGAAAGAAGCGCAAAAACTTGGTTTTACGTCCGCAATCACACCGCAACAGACCAAGAAGGTCGCGGTGGCGGGGTTAAGCTTGCGGTATGCGCAAGACTTGGCCACGTTTGTGGCTGAAACATTTGGGGATCGTGGCCCTGAAAAGTAAAAGAGTGAGAAACGCGCATGGAAGGTTTTACAATAGTCGACGGGATCGTCGCAATTGTGATCGTTGTATCGGCGCTGCTGGCATATAGCCGTGGCCTCGTGCGCGAGGCGATGGCAATTGCGGGCTGGATCGGTGCGACTATCCTTGCGTTCATCTTTGCAGATAGCGTTCAGCCGATTATTCGCGGCCTGCCCGTCATTGGCGATTTCATCGGTGATAGCTGTGAACTTTCCATTATCGCCTCCTTTGCTGCGGTATTTGCAGTCGCGCTTGTCGTCGCCTCGATCTTCACACCGTTGTTCTCCAGCCTTGTGCAACGCTCCGCCCTTGGCGGCCTCGACCAAGGCTTTGGTTTCCTCTTTGGCGTCCTGCGTGGTATCCTCTTGGTGGCTGTGGCGTTCTTTGTTTATCAAACCGTGCTCTCGACCCAGAAAATCGACATGGTCGAAAACAGCCGCTCTGCAAAAGTATTCAGCCGCATGACAGGCCAGATCGAGGAACGTGACCCGGAAGCCGCTTTGGGCTGGATCACAACCCAATATGAGCAACTTGTCGGCACTTGCGGCGAAGCGGCATCACAATAAGGGCGCAGATGGGTTGAAATCCATCTTACGTCATAGAACTTTTACAATAGGTCTTTCGCTGGGTGACACTCGGCGCGAGACCCCTTAAGAGGGGGTCAAATGACACCCCTCGGATTCGGAGCTGCCCGCCTTGTCCCATCAGATGCCCCCCGCCCATCCTTTTGACGATGATAAACTGCGGGAGGAGTGTGGCGTGTTTGGCGTCGTTAATGTTCCTGACGCATCCAACTTTGTGGCCCTCGGCCTGCACGCGCTGCAACACCGCGGCCAAGAGGCTGGCGGCATCGTCACCCATGACGAGGTCAACGGCTTTAACCAACAACGCCGCATGGGCCTTGTCCGCGATAACTTCACATCGCCCCGCATGATCGCCTCCCTGCCAGGGACAATCGGCATCGGCCACGTGCGTTACTCGACCGCTGGTTCCAAAGGGCAAACCGCCCTACGTGATGTGCAGCCCTTCTTTGGCGAATTCTCCATGGGCGGTGCGGCGATTGCCCATAACGGCAACCTGACCAACGCCGACGCCCTGCGCCGCGAACTCATCGAGCGCGGCTCGATCTTCCAGTCATCCTCCGACAGTGAATGCATCATCCACCTGATGGCGCGCTCCATGGGCCAATCGATTCCTGATCGCATGGAAGAAGCCCTGCGCAAAGTCGAAGGCGCCTTCTCCATCGTCGCCATGACCGACAACAAACTGATCGGCTGCCGCGATCCGTTGGGCGTGCGCCCACTGGTCCTTGGCAAAATCGGCGACGGCTGGGCGCTAGCCTCCGAGACTTGTGCGCTGGACATCATCGGCGCGGAATTCGTACGCGAAATCAAAGCGGGCGAAATGGTCGTCATCACCGATAAAGGCGTAGAGAGCCACTTCCCCTTCCGCCCCGCAAAATCCCGCTTCTGCATCTTCGAGAACGTGTATTTCTCACGCCCCGACAGCATCATCGGCGGCAAATCCGTCTATGAAATCCGCGAAAACATCGGCCGCGAACTGGCCAAAGAAGCCCCTGTCGACGCCGATCTCGTCTGCCCTGTGCCCGATAGCGGAACCCCTGCGGCCATCGGCTTCTCGCTCCAATCCGGCATCCCCTACGCCATGGGAATCATCCGCAACCAATACATGGGCCGGACGTTCATCGAGCCCACCGAGAGCATCCGCAACATGGGTGTGCGCTTGAAACTCAACGTGAACCGCGCCCTGATCAAAGGCAAACGCGTGATCCTCGTCGACGATAGCGTTGTGCGCGGCACGACCTCGCGCAAGATCAAGGAAATGATCCTTGATGCGGGTGCTGCCGAAGTCCACTTCCGCATCGCCTCCCCCCCCACCGCTTGGCCATGCTTCTACGGTGTGGACACTCCAGAGCGTGAAAAGTTGCTCGCCGCAACCATGTCCGAGGAAGAAATGCGTGTGAACATCGGCGTCGACAGCCTCAAGTTCATCTCGCTCGACGGCCTCTACCGTGCCTCGGGCGAGGCGAATGGCCGCGACGCGAAATCACCTGCTTTCTGTGACGCATGTTTCTCTGGCGAATACCCTGTGCGGCCCTCCGACATGATCGCCAAAGGGTTCAAACCCAATATCGCCGCCGAGTAATTCCATGAAAACAGCACTTATCACTGGCGCATCACGCGGTCTTGGCGCGGCAATGGCTGTGGCGCTTGCCCCCACGCATCACATCATCGCCGTGGGGAAAACCACAGGCGCTTTGGAAGAAATCGACGATATGATCCGCGCCGCTGGCGGCGAGGCCACCCTCGCACCAATGGATATCACCGTTGACGCTGCCATGCAGCAGCTTTGCCGCTCGATCTTTGATCGCTGGGGCAAGCTCGACCTGTGGATTCACACTGCAATCCACGCGGCCCCCTTGGCCCCCGCAGGGCATATCGGTCCCAAAGACCTCGCAAAATCCATCTCCATCAACATCGAAGCAACAGCCCGCCTGATCGGTTACGTTGCCCCCCTCTTGGGCCGCGACGGACACGCCGTATTCACTGACGATCCACGTAGCGGTGCGCAGTTCTTCGGTGCATATGGCGCGACCAAAGCCGCCCAGATCGCGCTCGCGAAATCATGGGCCGCCGAATCCGCGAAAACAGGGCCAAACGTGCATATCGTCACGCCAAACCCGATGCCCACAGCCACCCGCGCGCGCTTCTACCCCGGCGAAGACCGCAGCTCGCTTGCCTCGCCTACATCCGAGGCTGCAAGGCTCCTCGCAACACTCCCCCTCTAAGGAAACCCTATGTCCGCAACGATCACAGACCTTCTCGATGCGGCGCATAAATCGGCGGCGAACCTGACAAAACCTGCAGCAATCGAGGCAGCCTGCGTTGAACTCGCCGCCGCATTCGAGGCACGGATGCAGCACCACTTCAAGCGCGGTCCGTTCTACAAAAAGCTACACAAGCTATTGATCGAAAACGGGAAAACGCCCCTCGCGATCCGCGTCCATCAATACGCCACCGCCGTCAGCGTCATCAAACACGGCCCCGGAGCAAGCTACCGCGAGCTAAAATCCATCCCGAACCTTCCCTTCGATATCCGCATCCCAGCAGCAGAGCCGCACACGCTTGTGGACGTGACAACAGGCAACTTCTTCACGAACCTCGTTGAGACTTTAGAACAAGCGCACAAGTTTCTCGAAGAGAAAAGCGCCGATGAATAATTTGATGGCGGGGCTCTGAGCAGTCCTCGTTTCAAGCCCAGCAATTTCGCAAGCTATCTTTTGGAAAACTGGTGCTTGGGGGCATCTGCCGCAATATATCGGCACCTAAGACTACATCGCAGTCCTACAAACCCCGGCAACGCCACTCCTCGCCTGCCCCGAAATTTTGCGGTAGCAGGCCCTGCGAGTGATTGTCTGGTTCTAACAGGAAACGCCCCGCATCAAGGCTTTTACACGACCGCATACCTCAATGTTTGCCTTTATGACCAAACACTCGACGCCGTCCTGACGAGAGGAGCTGACATTCAAGTTTTTGCCGACAAAACAGACTATAGTGATTTGGCTTCACAGATTCAGTCGTGGATCGGCTAATTTCAAGCCGCTAACCAATTCTCACAGCAGCCCAACAGCTTTACTCTGCAATAGCGCACGTATTTCCAGATTTTTCCGAGCACAGATTTGCCCGCCTGCGGTTGGATACCAGCATTCCTGCGATAAAACCGCTTTGCCTCAGTCTAAATAAGTATCTGCCCGCCTACCTGCGCGCGCGTGATGGATCGGCAGCGTGCGACCATATAGTTGCATCACCCGCTCCGGCGCACCGACCATATCTGGCTCTTCGACATAAGAGAGAATGGCGACATAGCGCGGACGTGTGCCCGTCAAAGGGGCCACGCGGTGCAGCGAATATCGGCCGCGGAAAATCTGCAAATCACCGGGCTCCAAGTTGAGCACCTTCACCTTATCGGACGTGCCATTCAACACGCGCGAAACTTCGGAAAAATTCTCGCTGCCTTCCCGTATCCGTGGGGCATATTCAAACGCGCCGCCACCTTCCGCGTTCTGAATGGCAATCGTGACGGTGAAATTATTGGTATCAAAATGCCAAGGAAATCCGTTCCCCGCCTCTGCCGCATTTACGATCACATCGGCAAGCGGATCGGCATAGCGATGGAAATTTTCTTCCTGCAGACAATCCTTGATAAACGCATCAAACCCGTCGCTGTCGTGAATGGTCCGCAGTGGGCCGTCCTTGGCAAAATTGTCCGCAGGGACAAAAGCATTCGAGCGGTCAAAAAACTGCCGACGCGGATCATCCGCAGGCAAGCTCGGGTCGTCCTTGGTGAAATAGACATTCGTGCGGTTAAAGCTGCGATGCCCCTTATCCGCGACCCCGTCGGCCTCTGCTGCAAGAGACGTGATCCCCTCATGTGTGAGAAAACCCTTGAGGACAGCACAGCCGTCACGGTCCAGATCGGCCCGCACTTTGGCAAGCAAGGCGTCCCGTGCCGCGCCGTTTTGCGCAATCGGATAACGGCCATAGTCAATCAACTGTTCATGGCGATAACGCATCATAATTCTCCTGCGACCTGACCATCAAAACCTGCGCCAAAGACGAGCAAAGCGTCTTTCACATATTCGACACCACATGACGTTTTTGCACTTTTGCGGGTCCAGCAAATTGGCGCGCACCTTCTCTCGCTTTTTCCGGGCACAAATATGCAATACCTGCCCTAAAATCCCTGCAAAACTACCAAATGTAGCGCAGCACGCTTGCCCCAAACGCCGCACCGCAGTAGGGATAATGCAACAGCAAAAGGCGGCCACATGCGCATTCTCATCACCAACGACGACGGTATCAATGCGCCAGGCCTCAGGACCTTGCTTGCGATTGCCACCGATCTGGCAGGTCCTGAAGGAGAGGTCTGGACGGTCGCCCCCGCGTTTGAGCAATCCGGCGTCGGCCATTGCATCAGCTACACCCACCCCACGATGATCGCCCAGCTTGGTGAACGGCGATTTGCTGCCGAGGGCTCTCCTGCCGATTGCGTGATGGCGGGGCTCTATCATTACATGAAGGACAGCCCCCCCGATCTGGTCCTTTCTGGCGTCAATCGCGGCAATAACGCTGCAGAGAATACGCTATACTCAGGCACCATCGGCGCCGCTATCGAGGCCGCCTTGCAGGGCATCCCCGCCGTGGCGCTGAGCCAATTCATGGGCCCCGAAAACAAAGAGCTCGACGATCCGTTTGAGGCCGCTGCGGTGCACGCGCCGTGCACGCTCCGTGCACTGTTAGCACAGGGCATGTGGCAGCAAGATGCGGACTACTCCATCTTCTATAACATCAACTTCCCGCCCGTTCCTGCATCGGCCGTAAAAGGCACCAAAGTCGTCACGCAAGGTCGTCGCAAAGGCGTGAACTTTTCCGTGCAGGCCGACACCTCGCCAACTGGCCGCGACTTCCTCTGGGTGCGCGGCGGGCCACAGCACGAACCTAGCGCCGAAGGGACGGACGCACAGGCAAACCTTGCTGGCTACATTTCGATAACGCCCATGCGGGCCGATCTCACCGCCCACGATATCATAAATGATCTCAAAGGGTTAGAGACGTGAGCGCCTCTGCGGAAGTCAAGATGCAATTCCTCTACGCCCTGCGCTCGAAAGGCGTAACTGACACCCGCGTTTTAAACGCGATGGAGCGCGTGGACCGCGCCGCCTTCGTCAAAGGCATCTTTTCCGAACGTGCCTACGAGGACATGCCGCTGCCGATTTCGTGCGGCCAAACCATCAGCCAGCCGTCCATCGTTGGCATCATGACCCAAGCCCTCAACGTGCAGCCCCGCGACAAGGTTTTGGAGGTTGGCACAGGCTCAGGCTACCAAGCCGCCATCCTTGCAGGGCTCGCCCGCCGCGTTTACACCGTTGACCGTTACAAGCGGTTAGTGGCCGAAGCACAAACGATTTTTTCGGCCCAAGACATCACCAACATAACCGCTTTCACGGCCGACGGGAGCTACGGATACCCCGAACAGGCCCCCTTTGACCGCATCCTTTTGACCGCCGCCGCCGAAGATCCACCTGGGCCTCTCATGGCGCAATTACGGGTCGGCGGGATCATGGTTTTGCCTGTTGGACAATCAGACGCGGTGCAAAGCTTGATCCGCGTGACACGAACCGAAGACAGCTACGAATACGAAGAGTTGCGCGCAGTGCGCTTTGTTCCATTGCTTGAAGGGCTTGGTGCAGACTAAAACAATGCCATGGCGAGAACCCATAAAACACGGGCGGCTACGCGATGAGGAGGCGAATAAAATGAGCATGAAACAGCTTTTGATCACAGGCGCGGCCATTGGCCTTTTGACCGCTTGCGACAAACCGGTGGATTTTGACCTGCGCGATTTGGCAAAGGGATTTGATACCTCTCAGGCCGTGGCCGATATGCCCGCACGTCCCCGCCCCGATGATCGCGGCGTGATCTCTTATCCGAACTATCAAGTCGTCGTCGCCCGAAAGGACGATACCATCACGGCCATCGCGGGCCGTCTTGGCCTGAATGCTTCTGAACTCGCAAATCACAACGGCATTGGCGCGGATGTGAAGCTGCGCCGCGACGAGCTGATCGCCCTGCCAACACGCGTCGCGGAACCGACGCCTGCAACGGGCGCCGTAGCGCCAGTTTCCCAAGCGACACAACCGCTGGACGTGACCGCAATCGCCACTACCGCGCTTGATCGCGCAGGCCCACAAACGCCTGTGGCAACGCCAGCGCCTGTGACCGCCAATACCCCGATCGTGCAATCTGGCGTCGAACCGATCCAGCATAAGGTCGCCCGTGGCGAGACAATCTACACTGTCGCCCGCCTCTACAACGTGCCCGTGAAAACCGTTGCCGAATGGAGCGGCATTGGCGCTGACCTTGCGGTGCGCGAAGGGCAAATTTTGCTTGTCCCACAAGCGGAACTGGCTCCGGCCCCTGCGTCCGCACCCGTCGCCGAGGCTCAACCCGTCGCGGCCCCCGTCGTCGTCCCTACACCCGTTGAGCCAGCACCAGGCACAGGTAGCCCAACACCCGTTCCACCAAGTGCGGTCTTACCACTCCCAGACGAGACCCCCTCCAAACCCGTCGAGGCCCCCAAGGCCCCCGCGCCCGACCTTGGCCCAACCACGGCGGCATCTGCGCCCGCGTCCAACGCCAACGCCCAATTCGTCTATCCTGTCTCGGGTTCGATCATCCGCGCCTATGCGGCCGGTCGCAACGAGGGTATCGATATTAGCGCCGCCGCTGGTTCCGCTGTTAAGGCAGCAGGCAGCGGTTCTGTCGCAGCAGTAACCACCGACACAAGCGGCGGTTCTATTGTTGTGATCAAACACGCCGACGGCTTGTTGACGGTTTACACGAACCTAACTGATGTGACGGTCGCCAAAGGGGCATCGGTGTCCAAAGGGCAATCAATCGGGAAAGTGCGCGCCGGTGATCCAAGCTTCGTGCACTTCGAAGTGCGACGCGGTCTCACCTCTGTCGATCCTGCTGATTTCCTGCCTTAATGGTGTAGGACGAGTTGTCTGGCCGTTCAGCGCAATGGCGCTGGACGCGCAGCCATCACTCTAGCGAAATACCGCGCCTGCCCGCCAAATCGGTAAAATACTGCCAAGCAACGCGGCCTGAACGGCTCCCGCGTGTGGCCTGCCATTCGATGGCTTCCGCACGCAAAGTGGCATCATCAATCGCCACACCATGCGCATCGCAATAGCCGCGGATCATCGCGAGGTAGTCGTCTTGGTCACACGGATGGAACCCAAGCCACAGCCCAAAACGGTCTGACAAAGACACCTTCTCCTCAACCGCCTCACTGGGCGAAATCGAGGTAGAGCGTTCGTTTTCAATCATATCGCGCGGCATCAAATGGCGGCGGTTTGAGGTCGCATAAAGCACGACATTTTCAGGCCGTCCCTCGATCCCACCATCCAAAACCGCCTTTAACGATTTGTAATGCGCGTCGTCATGGCCAAAGGAAAGGTCATCACAAAAAATGATAAACCGCTCAGGTCGGCCACGCAGCATTTCCAAACAACGCCCAATCGTCGGCAGGTCTTCGCGCTGCACTTCGACAATTTTCAGCCCCTGATGTGACGCATGAACTTTGCCATGTATCGCTTTGACAAGGCTAGATTTCCCCATACCACGCGCACCCCACAGCAGGGCGTTATTGGCGGGCAGACCTCTGGCAAATTGCACCGTGTTGGCCATCAAAGTGTCGCGAGATCGGTTGATACCAACCAGCAACTCAACGGCCACGCGGTTCACGCGGACCACGGGCGCAAGCCTGTCAGGGTCGCCATGCCATACGAAGGCCGAGGCTGCAGCAAAGTCAGGCGCACCTGCAGGGACTGGGCTCATGCGCTCCAGCGCCGCCGCAATGCGTTCTAACTCGGTCAAACCTTCGGCTCCTCGTCGCCGTCCACTTCGTCAAAATGTTCGCCGTGGATATCATCATCCCACAAGCCATCGGCCCGCAACTTTGCTTCACGCTGCCGCTCGACACGCGCCACCAATTGGATCGAAATCTCGTAGAGGCCATAAACAACCGTGAAAAGAATGACTTGCGAGACCACATCAGGCGGCGTCGCAATCGCGGCCACGATCAAGATGGCGACAACGGCGTATTTGCGGGTGCCGCGCAAACCTTTTGACGACACCAGCCCTGCTTTCCCCATCAACGTCAGCAACACAGGCAATTGGAAACAAATCCCGAATGCCACGATGAATTTGATCGTCAACGCGAGGTAAGCCTTTGCCGATCCTTGGAAAATAATCCCTGCAGCCACGGTAGAGGCCCCTGCATCGGAGGTCAGCACGTTTTCTTGCTGGAACCCAAGGAAGAACCCAAACGCAAGCGGTGTGATGACATAATAGGCAAAGGCCGCGCCAAGAAGAAACATGAACGGCGAAGCGATCATAAAGGGCAGAAATGCTCCCTTCTCGTTCCGATACAGACCCGGCGCCACAAAGCGCCAAAGCTGGTAGCTGATAAAGGGAAAGCCCAACGCAAGCCCGCCTAAAAGCGAGATATTGATCGCGACAAAGAAGCCTTCTTCAAGTGCGATGAACTGCAAATCACACGATTGACCACGCACGGCAAGTGCTTGACACAACGGCTCTGTCAGGAAGTTAAACAGCGGATTCCAAACGGTAAAACAGATGATCATACCAACGATAAACGCCAGAACCGATTTGATTAGCCGCTCGCGCAATTCGGTCAGATGCTCCATCAAAGGTGCGGAACTATCCTCGATTTCGTCATGCGCACTCATGCGTCACCCTTTGGTTTTGCTGTGGCCTTCTTCGCCGCAGGTTTCTTGGCCGCAGGGGCTTTCGCCGCCGGCTTTTTCGGTGCGGGTTTGTTTGCCGCGGGCGTCTGCGCTGCTGGTTTCGCCGCTGTCTTGGGAGTGGCAACAGGCTTGGCCGCCTCTTCTGCGGCTGCGGCCTCGCGCTCTTTGCGCGCCGTCGCCGCTTTCGCCATCGCCTCAGAGGCCTGCGTCTTGGCCTTCATCCGCTCTTCGGTTAATTCGCGGGTCGCGGGGCCAGAGGTCATGCCTGTGGCTTCGCGGATCTTGTCCACGCCGAATTTCTGCGGGTTGGCTGCGGCCTTCAACGATTTCGAGATGTCTTTCACACCGGATTCGTCGGCGGCCGCTTCCATTGCGCGGCTAAACTCGCGGGCCATGCCGCGTGCCTTACCTGTGAATTCGCCCATGCTGCGGAATAATCCGGGCAAGTCTTTTGGCCCGATCACGATCAGTGCCACGATGGCGACAAGCACCATTTCGCTCCAGCCTAAGCCAAACATCAGCGTATTCCCTTAATTGGGGTTGGTTCAGGCTTTGTCTTTTTCGTCAGCAGGGGTCACGTCTTTTGCCGCGTCCATGCTTTCTTCGATCTCGGCCTTGCCATCGTCAACGCCCTTTTTGAACGCAGTGATACCTTTGCCGACTTCACCCATCAGGCTGGAAATTTTGCCACGGCCAAACAAGACCAAGACAACAACCGCAATCAGCAACAGACCGGGCAAACCAATGTTATTGAGCATTTCTATTCTCCTTATCGCCAGCCAGATGTGGCAGCGTGCTAAACTCTTGCCCCACAAATAGGCGCTGTTTGCCGCTGATGGAAGGCGCAAAAAACCTATTTTGATAGGCAAATGCGGTTTCTTGTGACAGAAACTTGTCAGTTGACAGAAAATTGGCAAAACAATCCGCAATTCAAAGGAATCACCCATGCGCCGCGCTGATAGATTGATGGCCCTGATCCAGCATTTGCGCGACGGCGCATTGCACAAAGCAGCCGATCTGGCAGAGGCCACAAATGTCTCGCTGCGGACCATCTACCGCGATATGGATACGCTCGCTGCCTCTGGTGTCCCGATTGAGGGCGAGCGCGGCATTGGCTACCGCGTCACTGCTGCAATCACCCTGCCACCGCTGAACCTCACCATGACCGAGGTCGAGGCGCTGCACATCGGCCTGCTAGCTGTGGGTCAGAACGGCGACGCCGAGCTCTCAAGCGCTGCCCGCACGCTTTCAGCCAAACTTGACGCTGTGATGCCCGAGGACCGCAGCCGCGCGCCCTCGGGTTACGGTTTCGCGATCTATCCCTTTGCTGATGCGGCCCGTGGTTTCCAATACCTGCCAATGATCCGCCAAGCGATCCGCGCCCGCCAAAAGTTGAAACTCACGATGGGCGGCGCCGATCAAACCGTGCGGCCCCTGCAACTCGATTACTGGGGCAGGCTTTGGACATGCGTCGTGTGGAACGAAAAGGCCCGCGACTTCGCAGAATTGCGCATCGACCAGATCACAGCACTCAAAACCCTGCCAAGCCTTTTCGTCGATGAAGCGGGAAAATCACTTAGCGATTTCAATGCCCGCTGATTTTCTATGTCCACTCAAACTCCCGCCGGAGGCTCAAAGCGCTAGCCAAGCGGCAGGGTCAATCAAGGGACGAAAGTAAGCGATCATACGGCCCTCTTCAGGCGCATGCCCATCCCAACGCGCCACGCCGTGGATCAAATGCCGATGCAGGATCACGGCCTCGCCAACAACAGTCGGGATTTCCAGCCGCGCGCAGCTTTCGAACACCTCGCGACGCGCCTCGTGGTAGACCTCCGTCACATCAACATCGCCGTAGCTTCGCGGTGCAACCCCTTCAAATGCCTTCGTAAATGCCGATTGCATAATCAGGTGGCTGCCCTCCCAAACCACCAAAGGGCTGGCCGTCGCCTCATTTAGCGCCATCCCAATGATGAACCCATGCGGTTCTCGCAAATGCCGCCGCTTCTTGCGCCCTTCAGGCAAAAGCCCATCCATATGCGCCGCGTCCCGCTTGATCCGGTAAAGATGCGCCGCTTCGGTCTCATCTGCGTCACGTTTGGGATAGTGAGGGTAAACGATCGAGACTTGGGCCGCGTGCCACGTGTCATGCATCTTGGCAAATGGCATAGGCACGCCATCAATCGACCCATCTGGCGCATTTGGCAAAACATCGACGCCGACAAACCAAGTGCCACCATGACGGCGCTCTGACGTATCTAGTTGTATCGCGGCCTCTCTCGCGGCAGCGGCCCAGCGGGCAACCGCAGGATCAAAACTACGAACTTCGTAGCCGGAGTTTACCAACCCAGCGCCTTTCTCAGCATATTGAGTGCGACCAAAATCAAGAAAAAGCCGAACACCCGTTTGAGCGGTTTCGGGTCCATGCGGTGTGCTAAAGCGGCACCCCAAGGGGCCGTGATCAGTGTCATCGCAATGACCAAACCAAACGCGATCATATTGACCGCACCGATAGAATACGGCGGAGATTTGGCCATATCAACGGTCAAAAATCCAATTACGGAGGGCACGGCGATAATCACGCCAAACCCTGCCGCCGTCGCGACCGCGCGGTGGATCGGCACGTTATAAAGCGACATGGTCGGCACGCCAAAAGACCCGCCGCCAATACCCATCAGAACCGACAAGAACCCCAACATAGGAGAAAGGATCACACGCGCGATCCCTGTTGGCATCGCCTCGCCCACGCGCCAGTGGGATTTGCCGAAAGCCATGTAAAGGCCCACGATGATAGCGAGAATGCCAAAGATCATTTGCAACGCGGTAGAGCGCAGCGAAGACGCGATAAAAAAGCCGATGACCGCCCCAACCACGATTCCCGGCGCCCAGCCGCGCAAGATTTCCCAATCAACCGCGCCCTTTTTGTTATGCGCCAGAACCGAGCGCACCGAGGTCACGATGATCGTGGCGAGCGAAGTGCCAAGACACATCTGCATCAATTGCGGGCTATCAAAGCCAAGCACTTGAAAAGCGTAGAAAAATGCGGGCACAAGGATGATCCCGCCGCCCACGCCTAAAAGCCCCGCGAGCACGCCTGCAAAGGCACCGATTACCAAGAGCATGGCCCCCATGGCCAAAACCAAACCCATATCCATCACGCTGCCGCCTCCATTACATAGGACAATGCTTGCAGCACCGTCGCCTCATTCGCACTGTCTTTATGCGCATTTTCAGATAAATACCGCCGCCACATCCGAGCGCCCGCCTTACCCTGGAACAGACCTAGCATATGACGCGTGATCTGATGCAAGCGCCCCCCATTCGCCACATGATCCGCGATGTAAGGGACCATCAGATGCACGATCTCAGAGGCGCTGCGCGTCTCGCCATCGCCAAACACCAATCGGTCTGCGTCTAGCAGGACTTCCGCAGGGCTATGATAGGCCGCCCGCCCGATCATCACGCCGTCAAGCCCGCCTTCCAAGAAGCGCAGGGTCTCGTCCAGCGTCGTCACCCCACCATTCACCGACAGATGCAGATGCGGGAACAAGCCCTTCATCTCGTGCACCAGCAGATAATCAAGCGGCGGCACATCGCGGTTTTCTTTTGGCGACAACCCTTGCAACCACGCCTTGCGGGCATGAATCGTAAAGCGGTCACATCCGGCCGAACTGACACGGGCGATAAAGTCGGGCAAAATCTCTGCAGGTTCCTGATCGTCCACACCAATGCGGCATTTCACCGTCACAGGCACATCAACCACGGCCCGCATCGCGGCGACGCAGTCGGCCACAAGAGCTGCATTTTCCATCAAGACCGCGCCAAACGACCCAGATTGCACGCGGTCTGACGGGCAGCCGCAGTTGAGGTTGATTTCGTCGTATCCAAAATCCGCGCAAATCTTTGCGGCTTCGGCAAGTTGCGCAGGATCAGACCCACCCAATTGTACGGCCACATGATGCTCGGCATCACTAAACCCCAAAAGGCGATCTCTGTCGCCGTGGATCACCGCAGGCGCCGTCACCATTTCTGTATATAGCAGCACATGACGCGACATCAGCCGATGAAAATAACGGCAATGACGGTCAGTCCAATCCATCATCGGGGCCACGCTGAGACGGGCGCTTTTGGTCAATGTATCACTCATAACGCGCTTTTAAGCGAAAGCTCGCGCAGTGACCAGCCTCATCACAACCGCAGAAACGCATTGCGGTAGAACCATTTGCGTATAACCTGATCTCAACCTAACAAAGGAGACGACACATGACGGATGCCCACCCCACCCCAGC
>Ga0181560_10000399_pt1 | contig 38986 bp, 31 predicted proteins | sample 011ome_20_FD_133751 | JGI IMG/M metagenome (GOLD analysis project Ga0181560, IMG submission 133751) | Coastal salt marsh microbial communities from the Groves Creek Marsh, Skidaway Island, Georgia - 011509CT metaG (megahit assembly) | ecosystem: Environmental > Aquatic > Marine > Intertidal... | reverse complement strand
GCGTAGATTTTCCAATCGAGCATTACTTGGACCCTCGTGTACTCTATAAAGCGACGGTACACCAGATTGCTCTAGAAACGCAGCAGTCGCCACGTTAGCCGCTAACATACACTCTTCTATTAGTTTGTGGGCATCATTTCGGTGTATGGGAGTGATGGACTCTATCTTACGCGCCTCGTTAAAAATGATACGGGTCTCCACGGTTTCAAAATCGATGGCACTCCGACGATCACGGGCACGCCGCAACGCTTTATAGACGCCATATAGGCGCATAATGTCCGGATAACGCTCAGGCGCCACGTCATCATGCCAACCCTGCGCAAGTACCTCGCCCACCTGCGTGTAGGTTAGTCGTGCTTGGGAGTGAATAATCGCCTCATAAAATACCGCATCAACAACCTGTCCTTTGGGATCAATGAGTAACTCTGCCACCATAGCGAGCCGATCGACATGGGGCTTTAAAGAGCACAAACCATTGGAGAGCACCTCGGGGAACATTGGCACTACGCGCTCGGGGAAATACACCGAGTTGCCGCGTCGGTTGGCTTCTTCATCGAGCGCCGATCCCACGCCCACATAATGGGAGACGTCGGCTATTGCCACCCACAATCGAAAGTTGTCGCCCTCTTGCTCACAGTACACAGCATCATCAAAATCCCGCGCATCCTCGCCGTCGATAGTCACAAAGGATAGATGCCGAAGATCCACGCGGTGTTGCTTATCGTCTTCTAGAGGCTCCTCACCCAGTGCACCCGCCTCCTCCAAGACTGCATCTGGCCATTCGAAAGGAATTTGATGAGCACGAATCGCTATATCAATTTCCAAACCCGGGTCTAAATGGTCACCTAGAATCTCAACAACCTCACCCTTGGCCCCAAGAACAGCGGTGGGATAGTCGGTAATGCGCACAGACACCATTTGCCCCGGTAGTGCGCCGGCTTTTTTGGTGGGAGGAATCAGGATATGCTGATTTATGCGCGTGTTGTACGGCATAAGAAAGCCGATACCGCTTTCTTCCATATACCGCCCGGGCAAGTCACTGACCGCACGATTCAAAACTTCGACAATCTTACCTTCACGTCGGCCACGGTTATCAACGCCTGTTATCGCGACCAATACTTCATCGCCATCAAACACACGCTGCATTTCCCGGCTATTGAGAAAAAAATCGTCACCGCCCTCAGCGGGGGAGGCGAATCCGTAACCCTCTCGGTGACCAATGACCTTGCATCGCTTGAGATCGAGTTTATCGGCTAACCCAATACGGCCGCGACGATCGACATGAATTTGGCCGTCTCTCTGCATGGCATTCAATCGCCGCCGCAATGCCTCAAGCTGATCCTCACGTGCCAAGTGCAAAATATCGGCCAACTGGGGTAGCTTAAGCAATGTGCCGGCGCCCTCGAGCACCTGCAAAATCGCCTCCCGGCTGGCTATGGGCTTTTCGTACTTACCCGCTTCTCTTTCGGCATGGGGATCAGTGGGCGGCGCCTTACGCCCGGGTGGCTGTTTGGGTATCACTTACTCTCCTGGGCCCCCATCAGGGGCACCTAATAATAATGTTATGGATGGGGAGCTGAGCTGCGCGTCTGCCGCCCTGTGTTAACCCAAATACAGAAAACACAACTCTCTTGTATTACTTAACGAAAGTCGTCAAGCTACCCAATCCATGAAGTAGACTCCAGCGTACTACTTTTAAGATCAAACTGTCATTCGCCCCGCGACGATTTATATTGCGGGCACAAATAGGGAAGGAGCTACAGCATCCGCCTTACAGCCTACACAAATTACTCACTGCGCACCTTGATGTATTGCGCCCTGCATACTGGGCAGATTGTACGCATTGAAGACATTGCTAACGCTTTTGGCATCTCCAAAGCGCACCTCCTTAAATCGGCCCGACAGATGGGGCAACTCGGCTACTTGAAGACCATGCGTGGTAGAAGCGGCGGTGTGCAATTAGGCATGGCCCCCGAACGCATTGTTATTGGTGAGGTTGTGCGGGCGCTGGAAGGCGCTAGCGAAGTTGTAGAGTGCTTTAACCCCGCTACTAACACCTGCCCGCTTATAGGTGAATGCCAATTAACCGGATTATTCCGACGCGGCCTTGAAGCATTTTTTAGCGAGTTAGATCACGTTACCTTGGCTGATGTAACCAGCAACCCTGAGACCCTTCGCGACCGACTACCGGTGCTTGAACTCGCCTGAGAGCAAGCGTTGACAAGTACAGCGCGCCGCTATAGTCTGCGCCGCCTCTGAACGATCAGAATTTCCCCCGGCCCAGGTGGTGAAATTGGTAGACACGCTAGCTTCAGGTGCTAGTGCTCGCAAGGGCGTGGAGGTTCAAGTCCTCTCCTGGGCACCAGTTTAAAAACTGAGCAAACTTGCTTGCGCATTTACGAAATCTTATTCAACGTCATCAATGCGGCTTTTGGGCTCGTTTATGTGCCTCAAGCAAGTCGTTGTAGTGCGAGGTAATCGCCGTTTCATCGTTACCGTGAGTGATGATGTAACGCCTATTTTCGGTCAATTCTCTCAGCAAATATCGAGTAGCGTAATCGGCAGTGACAACCTGGCCTTCACAATCAGTATTCCTACTGGCCTTCATTGCATCGATATCTTCGCGCCTCACCACGGACGCGCCTAAATCGCTCGGCCTCGCTTTTATGCTACTTTCTATGTGCGTTGTCGACATCCCTGCGGGAAACAACAACGAAACGCCAATTTCTTCATCCGCAAGCTCCATGCGCAACGTCTCACCATACCCAGTGATGGCATATTTACTACTTGTGTAAGCCCCCATCCGCACGCCCGGAGAATAAGCCGCGCTGGACGCAGTAATGACAATATGGCGAGGCTTTTTGCTTTTGCGAACCAGAGGCAAAAATGTATTGATGGTATGAACCACACCCATCACGTTCACATTAATAATCCACTGCCAATCGTTTAATGTCAGCTTATCGATAGCCCCAAACTGCTGAACACCTACGTTCGCACAAAGCACGGAACATTCGCCAAACTTTTCCTCGACTGTCTGAGCCGCCAACTGAATGGCTTCAACATTAGCAACATCAACCTGTATACCGATGGCTTTTGTGCCATCGCTACTCATACCGCTTGCAGTTTCCTCAGCTTTCTCACCATTTATGTCTAAAATGGCAACTCGCATTCCCTGCGAAAAAAATCGCCTTGCCATGGATGCACCAAGACCTGATGCGCCACCTGTAATAACAGCGACGCCCCCGTTGAAGTAGTTACTGTCAGCCATTGCCCTTCGCTTCAAATGGTTCAAAATCTATGTGCAAGCGTGATAGCGAGCTGCGGGCTATACGCCACTGCCCATCTGAGCAGCGCACATAACGGTCATGATAATGACCAAAACCCGTTAAACTTTTTCGACCGGTTACTGCAGCACGATCATCATCCCAAACCACTCGATCCTGCATAGCCCAGATCACATCGACCGTGTCATCGTCGACCAACAGAAATTCGGGATTATGAACTTGGTGTGCAGTTCTCGCGGTCTCAATCGATGAGCGAACCATTTTGACCAACGACTCTCGCCCGCAAATTTCTGGCCCTCCAGAGGAGCGGGTATCCAGGACCGCTTCTTCGGTAAAGGTATTTGCATAACCTGACCAATCTTTTTCATCCAAGCACCGGCAATAACGTGCTTTGGTATCGCAAATAGCCATAAAATCATGATATGGAATTATTTTAGAATTCACGATTTCTGTATTCCTCTTGGGTTTAGGTAAACCCTCTCACAAAGCTAATTCCGCCTGCATACTCTGTCTTGCCGCCACGACTTACCACTTGGATCTTTTCTGCAGCGCCGCCCTGCGCTGTCGTACAATTTCACTGCGTTGAGCCGACGTGACAAGCGGTGTGTCCTGCGGCAGGAACTGCCTAGCCTCAGTCACTTTAATTTTTTTCACTGAGGGTATGGGTTGCGTCTTACAACCCACCCAGCGCCCCTGAATCACACCCATAGGGTAACCGGCTGTATCCAGCCAATTGGGTACCCCTGGGTCGCGCAGGCTCACCACCACCCGCAAAACACCATCCCGATCAGGCAAAGCTTGGCTGTCATTCAGGCTGCTGTGGTTGTTATACCAGTCGGTAGTTTCGTATAGGTGATTAGTCAAAATAATCGAGCGATACAAGCAGTTCTCTGGAACAACCGTCTCGACTAACAGCGCTTCATCGTCCTCTAGCTGGTAAACCCCCTCGTAATAGTACTGACTGTTGAGACCGCCAATCTGCGATACATCCAGCGTCCGCAATGTATTCACCACGCCCTCATCCCGCAATTTATATACATGCCCCACAAACAATTTGGACACGAAGCTGATGGCACGAGGCAGGCTTTGCAATTGCCGCTGCAGATTAACGGCTGATTGACGGTATGGCTGTTCAAGGGGATCCAGCCGTTCGATAGCAATTTTGGGTTCCTGCTCGGTCAGCCAATCGGAACTTACAACCCGCAACAACAAACTGTTCGCCGACGGCTGCAATGCCCACCAATGCCCCTCATAATCTGTAGGACGTTCCTGACTAAGAATCACTTCAAATTGACCATTCGTGTCTGCGTTGACGGCATTCAGATCATGGTCAAAGACTCTTGGTGAAGGCTGGCCATTCTTGGCGCCCACCGATTGGCTGAGCGTCAGCATCCTCACTGAACCTTTGCTACCGTAAATTCTGTAGACACCAGTCGGATCGACGCGGACCGTCTTGTAAATTGTGTCAGCGTTCGGTTGCCCAATGTTCATCAGTCTGCCGAGCGAAGGCAAGAACTCAGGGTAACGAGGATCTCCGCCCAGGCTGGAAAGTGTCGACGATGAAATCGCCGACAGCATCACTCTCGCTAATTCCTGCTGTACGTTGGGGTCATCGCGCACCTCGGGTGGCAGTGCATCGAGCATCTCGGCGGGTAATGTTTCTAATGTTTCAATTAATTCCTCCCATCCAACAATCCACGCGCCACCCCTATTGTCTCCGCTACCCATAGGTGAAGCGATCAATGGCATTGAAACACCCAATCCAATCAGCATGGGTATGGCTCGGATTATCAGCAGCAAATGTTCTCCAAGCGTCATGGCGGGCACCTCACGTTTGCTTGATATCATCATGTCGGTGCGAGCTCCGGATATTTTCCAAGCGATAAAAACAGCACGCTGGCGATACAAAATAAAGGCACAACAGCGATAAGGATGCCATCGTAACTAGCAGAGATGCCGTAGAGAGCATTAGCGATAAAGGGTGCAACACCGGAGGTAAAACCAAACAAACCTCCCAACAACCCAAATAGCGCAGCAAAATGGCGTTGTGAGAAGTGACGCGAGGTAAGGTACGCACAAGCATCATATTCCGCTCCCGCCGTGAATCCGAGTAGCAAGCAGGCAATAGAGGCGGCAAATGCCGATTGATCTGTGGCAAGCAATATCACCGCAGCAGACATAGCACCTAGAGCGCAACCGATTGCCACAAAGCGACCGTCAAGATGATCAAGCAGCAACCCCCCCACGATTCGGCCTGTAATGGTGCCCAGCCCTATGAAACCAGCTACTTCAGCCGCAGCAATTAAGCTGAATCCCTCTTCCATCAGAATCGGTACAGCATTAATACCAATACCGGTTGCGCCAAGCGAGTAAATAACGCCGGCGACAGCTAGCCGAAGGAACTTTGGTGACAGCAGTTCAGATCTACTTTTACCACCATCAGCGACAGGCGCTTGCTGCGTAGCGCTATTAGGCAGCGTATCGCGTGCAAACATCAGAACAACGAGTGGGAACACTACAATGAATGAGAGCAACCCCATGCCCACATAGGCGCCGCGCCAACCATAGGTCTCAATCAGCGTTGCCCCCAGGTAGGGTACAACCGTCGAGGCGATCCCCGTACCCGAAAGAACGATCGCCATGGCGATGCCACGGTTAGCCTCAAAACGCCGCGCAATCGCCGCGGTCCAGACACTGGGATAAACACTGACCAGTGCAACAGCCAGTAATGCGTAAAGCGCCAACCATGACCACAGGTTTGGTCCGGCCAGCGCAATCATAGACAAAGCGATGGCGTAGAAAGGCACGCCAAATAACGCAACGGTTCTCGGTCCCAAGCGGTCAACCAGCTTGCCACCCAACACAGCCAAAACCAAAGCGACAACTGAAGTGACCAAGGGGCCTGCCGATATTTCCGCGCGCGACCAACCAAACTCAGTCTCGAGCGGCTCTATCATGACACCGAGCGCATAAGCATGAATAGCGACCAGCGTCATACCCATTACCGCGGGTGCGACATTGAGGCCGTATTGGCGCCATTCTTTGGTGTCAATTATTGACTTGGTACTGTGCTTAGCCATGCCTGCTCCCATTTTTTCTTCTATTTTTCCCACTGTGCTTGGTGTTCTTCCAACGTATAACTCAGGGCTCATCCATATTCGCACAGGTCTCACACTCAAACAGTATGTGAGTGGCAATTAAGTACCATCAACCCAGCCTGTTACTGCGGTGGTTGTAAAAAGATTAATTTCTGGTGGCAGCCTGTCCCCAAATTGACCATTTTTCGTCCAGTTATTGGCGCGTGGAGAAACATCTGGGTTAGTCACTGATGCCCTAGTTACCTCGGAACAATTTTTAATATCGAGGTTAAAATGACAACACCTACATGGAAGTCCTTCGCAGGCTGGACAGGAGGTCTGTGCCTAGCAATCTTGCTCAGCGCCTGCGGCGGTGGCAGTAATCCCTCTGAGCTACTCCCGGAGCCTCCGGCACCGCCACCTCCACCTCCAGGTCCTGGCACCATTGTTGAGGTCGCCTCTGAAACCGAGGGTTTTGAAGAGCTGGTTTCTGCTATTGAAGCGGCGGGCTTGGCGTCGACACTCAGCGATGAAACAGCGTCTTTCACGGTGTTCGCACCCACAAACGATGCCTTTAAGGCGTTACCCGAAGCAGTGGCCACCTCGCTTAAAGACGTAGATGCGCTGACAAATGTGCTCACCTATCACGTCATCGACGGTACAGTGGACTCCACCGCCGCAACAGACGCTGCTGGCACCACAGTAGCAGTGGTAAATGGCGGCAAGGTCGCCGTGACACTACGCGACGGCGAGCTATACATTAACGAAGCCAAAGTTACTACTACAGATATTGAGGCATCCAACGGTATCATCCACGTCATTGACGCCGTGCTATTGCCGCCCGATCTAACGCCATCGGAACTCACCATTGCCGAAATCGCGGTAGCTGACGACCGGTTTGAAACATTGGTTACTGCTGCAACTGCAGCGGATTTGGTAGGTACATTGTCAGATCCTGATGCGACGCTTACGGTATTTGCACCCACCGATGATGCGTTTGCCATGCTAGGCCAAACGACCATCGATGCACTGTTACTAGACATCGATCGCCTGACCAATGTGTTGACCTATCACGTTATTGCCGATGCTGCGGTCGATTCAATTGCAGCAACCGCCGCCTATGGCACCGATATCGAGATGGCGAACGGCGACCTGGCCAGCGTTGATATCGTTGATGGCATACTCAAAATCAACGGCTCGAGTATCATCATTCAAGACATTGTGGCGGCCAATGGCATTATTCACGTCATCGATGCAGTCCTCGCACCCCCAAGTGCCGGGCCTGGCACCATAGTCGAGGTAGCTGCAGCCAATGGTGCTTTCACTACCTTGCTAACGGCTGTCGAGGCCGCCAATTTGACCGGAGCTCTCCTCGACCCAATGGCAGACCTTACGGTGTTTGCCCCCACTGATGACGCGTTTGCTGCTGTGGATAGCGCCGCTTTAGAGGCACTGCTTGCAGACCCCGACGCACTGGCTAACGTACTGCTTTATCACCTCTACCAGGGACAGGTAGATTCTGAGACGGCGAAGAGTTTGGACGGCTCAGATGTGGAAATGCTCAATGGCGATACTGTCAGCATCTCAGTTGTCGACGAGGAACTCTTCATTAATGACGCTAAAGTCATCATTGAAGATATTCCTGCAAACAACGGTATTATCCATGCCATTGACACAGTTTTGATGCCACCCGTACCGGATCCAGCGAGCTTTGAGTTCTCTGATGATTTTGAGTCGGCTGATCCCAACCTAGATGCACCCATCGCCGGATGGACCTCTTACGTTAACGTCTTTAATGGTGGTGCTTATCTGTATGGCTATGGCTTCCCCTCGAAAGTAAGTTTCGAACAAATCAGCAATATTGCTACGGAGGTAGGCGCGAATCAGGGTGCACAAGTACTCAACGTATTCTCTGACTACACCAACGGAGAGCACGCAAACGGTTTCAACATCGAGGCGAATATCTTCCGCGAGTTTGTTATTCAGGAGAGTGATGTTGGTGAGTTCCGTTTTGAGTTCGACGCCAAACGACCCAATGAATCCGCGATTGATGCGCCAAGTTCAGCCGCCGGATTCATTAAGCTCCTCGATCCGAACTCTGGCTTTGCCACCGTGTACTACGTGACCGAGGAAACCACCGCCATTAGTACAGAAGCGTTCACCACACTGGGGATCGATGTCACTATAAACGGTGCAGAACAAGCCGGGATCATCATCCAGTTTGGTTTCAGTAATCAAGCAACCAGCGATAACCCGTCGGGCGTGCTTTACGATAACGTCAGTGTGACCCGTAAATAACGCATCGGGTAAGCCACAAGGGCGACCACTAGGTCGCCCTTTTTTTGCCCACTTTACTCCGAGGCGCCGAACTGAGTTGCTCTCAGAACCGAAGTTTTCTTTCCTCATAAAACTTGCGTATGCTGATCTTGGAATGATCAGTTGAACGCGCCACTGATCAAGACCATGCACCAAGAACCAGCCTAGTTTGGCCCACACCGATAAGACTCAAACCGCCCATGCCTAATCACTAATACCAAAGGGGGGACCATGGCGAAATTACCTGAGCGAGCACGCGTCATCATCATTGGTCAAGGTGGGATTGTGGGCGCCTCCGTGGCGCATCATCTGATTGAGCTTGGCTGGGACAACATTGTGGGTTTGGACAAGTCTGCCTGCCCAACCGACATTGGCTCAACCTCCCATGCCTCTGACTTCTGCTACATGACGGCACATGACAAGTTAACCTGTTACACCAGCCAATACAGTCGCGCATTTTTCAAGGCGCGAGGCAACTATCGAGAAATCGGTGGACTTGAAGTTGCTCGTGTTGGTGACGATGAGCGCATGCAAGAACTGCTGCGCAAAGTTGGGTCGGGAAAAGCCTTTGGCACCCAAGCTCAAATGATCTCCTGCGCAGAGGCAAAAGAGCGTTTTCCACTACTGGAAGAAGATCAAATTCAAGGCGCCATGTGGGACCCACAGGCAGGGCTTGTAGTACCACGCTCGCAAAAAGTGGCGGGTGACTTGGTTGATGAAGCGGTCGCCAGTGGAAAACTACAGGTATTTCCCTATACCCCGGCAACCCGCATTATCGTACGAAATGGTGTGGCCGTTGGCGTGGAAACACCAAAAGGAACCATAACTGCCGCGCATATCGTGCTGTGCGTGGGCATTTGGGGCCCTGTGGTTGCTGAAACAGCTGGCATAAAGCTACCCATTATGCCGCTGGAACATCCGCTGCTATTTTTTGGTCCATGGGACGCACTGGAAGGCACGGGTAAAGATATTGTCTACCCACTATTTAGAGATCAGGGCAACTCCAGCTACGTACGAGATACCGGTGACCCCAGTACACCCGAGGGCGGCCATGTAGAATGGGGCTACTACGAAACAGATAACCCTCGCCTTGTAGCGGCCAAAGACATAGCCGAGCCGGATGAAGCGCGTATGTCACCGTCAATGCGCGATCTAAGCCTAGACCAAGTCATGGAGGCTTTCGAAGCGGCAGTCGCAATGACGCCGATACTTGGTGAGCTGGGGTGGGAAGAACGCCACTCTTTCAATGGCCTGCTGTCTGTAACAATCGATGGCGGATCAATTATTGGCCCAGCACCCGAAGTGCAAGGGCTGTGGTTATGCGAAGCTGTATGGGTAAAAGATGGCCCCGGGGCGGGCAAACTACTCGCTGATTGGATGACCCATGGCGCACCCGATCTCGATCCACACAGTGTCGACCCTGCTCGCCATTATCCATTGCAAAAGACCGACGCATTTACTCGAGACCGCTGCTACGAAATAGCCAAAAAAGTATACACACCCGCCGTACATCCTAGGGAGCCCTTTGCGTCGCAGCGCCAGCTCAATGTCAGCCCATTTTATGAGCGCGAGGTCGCACTCGGCGGGTACTTTATGGAAGTAGCCGGCTGGGAGCGCGCACATGGTTATGCAGCCAACGAAAGCACCCTGCTCCGCCAATACCGAAGCCAAGTGCCTAAGCGGGTGAACGAGTGGGACAGTCGCCATTTCTGGGAAGTGTCCAATGCAGAGCAACTGGCAATGAGTGATGGAGCGGGGATGATCAATCTGTCCCACTTCGCGATTTACGACATAGCCGGACCCGATGCCGAGGCACTCCTCGACTACTTATCAGTCGCCAAAGTTGGGTGTGATACACCCGCGGGCAAAGGTGTGTATACCCACTTTCTCGATCACAACGGCGGTATCCGTGCCGATCTCACCATTGTCAGGCTATCTGAAGACAGCTACCGCGTTATCTGCGGCGGTGATACAGGCCATCGCGACCTCGTGTGGATACAACACATTATGAGTGCACGCGGGCTAAACAATGTCGACATTATCAACCGCACCTACGAGACGGTCACGCTTGGTCTCTGGGGCCCAGAAGCACGCACAAAGCTTGCGCAACTGGTCGATGACCCTAACACACTGTCGAATGACGCATTTCCATTTGCCCACGCTAAAAGCATTTGCGTGGCAGGTGTTGATGTCTGGGCGTTTCGCATTTCTTATGTAGGTGAACTCGGTTGGGAGCTCTATTTTAACTATAACGACGGACTGACAATTTGGGATGCCTTGTTCGATCTAGGGGTAATTCCCGTGGGTATTGAAACCTATGCCAATAGCCGTCGCCTAGAGAAGAGTTTGCGCCTTCAGAACGCAGATCTAGAAACAGAATACAACTTGTATGAGGCGGGCCTCGCAAGGCCAAAAGTGAAGGACGCGGAATTTCACGGCAAGTCTGCCTACATTGCTCAACGACAGCTCAATGAGCAGGCGGCCTATTTGTGTACGTTGGTACTCGAAGACACCACCGATAGTCGGGGGGTTGTTCGATATCCGGTGGGTATGTGGCCCCTGCTCGACAAGACCTCGGGTGAGGTATTGATAGACAGCAAAGGCCGTCGCTCGTATGTCACCAGTGTTGCTTTCGGACCGACGCTGGGTAAGAACATCGCCCTTGGCTATCTACCGGCAACACATGCGATAGAAGATCATATTGTGACCATGGAGTACTTCGGCGAAAGCTTTGACGCTCGTGTTGCTGCCGTTGGCTACCGGCCACTTTTGGATCCAAAAAATACTCGTGTACACCAGAGTACGCCGTGAACACCGCTGCGCTATTAGCCCAAGTGCACCGCGCGCAGTCACATTAAACGCGGTATCCTTCCACACACGCCACAACGGGGGATCACCATGGGAACAGCCACGCTCATTATTCTAGGGACTCTGGCAGTACTGTTAATCTGGGGTATAGCCATTTATAACCAGTTAGTGACGCTCGCCAACCGATATAAAAACGCCTTTGCACAAATAGATGTTCAACTCAAGCGCCGTCATGACCTGATACCGAATCTCGTAGAAACGGCCAAAGGCTACCTTAACCATGAGCGCGAGACCCTAGAGGCGGTAATAGCAGCACGAAACGAGGCGGCGACAGCACTCAAGGCCGTAAGTCAAAGCGGCATTGATGCCACGGCTATACGGCAATTGGGGAGCGCAGAAACAGCGCTGGGTTCTGCACTTGGAAAGCTGAATGTTGTCATGGAGGCCTATCCAGACCTCAAGGCGAGTAACAATATGCAGCAACTTTCTGAAGAACTCACATCGACAGAAAATCGTGTTGCCTTTGCTCGACAAGGATTCAACGACGCTGTGATGGGCTACAACACCTATCGGCAAAGTTTTCCCAACGTTGTTCTTGCTGGCTGGTTTGGTCATGCCAGTGACGCCAGCTTGCTCGAGTTTGCAGACAGCGAACAAATTCAGGCGGCGCCCACGGTCAGTTTTAGCTAAGTAACGCACTGTGGACTTTTTCAAAGAGCAGGATATCGCTCGACGCAACTCGCGCCTGCTCACGGTGCTTTTCATAGTCGCAGTCATCTGTTTAATTGTACTGACCAACGTAATAGTAGCTGGTGCGTTGCTGGCACAGGGCTTTGAGACCTCGGCGCAAAGCCACCCTTCTCGCCTAAATTGGCAAATGTTCTTGGGCATCGGCGCGGTAATCACCACGGTTATAGGTGTTGTTGTACTGATCAATTGGCTCCGCTTTGCACAGGGTGGCAGAAGTGTCGCCGAGGCACTTGGTGGGCGACCCGCAAACCCAGCCACTGACAACGGTTACGAACGGCGGGCGCAAAATATTGTGCAAGAGATTGCACTCGCGGCCAATATGCCAGTGCCGCCATTGTTCATCCTGGCCGAAGAGCGAGGTATCAATGCCTTTGCAGCCGGAATAACACCTGCCGATGCAGTCATTGCTATTACCCAAGGTGCTATGGTGCAGTTAACGCGCGACGAGCTCCAAGGCGTGATTGGCCACGAATTCAGTCACATTCTCAACGGGGATATGCGTTTAAGCATACGGCTGGCAGCCATGTTGAGGGGCATCACCTTCATAGGGGATATGGGCAGTGTCTTGTTACGTAGCACAACACACAGGCGCGCCAGAAAAACTAGCAATAAAAACGACGGTGCCGCTATCGCGCTGATGGTGGGTTTGGGCTTGTATGTGATTGGTTTGTTAGGCGGGCTGATGGCCGGGGTCATCAAATCCGCTATATCCAAACAAAAAGAATACCTCGCCGATGCCTCTGCCGCACAATTTACACGCAATCCGCAAGGTATCGCCGATGCGCTTAAAGTCATTGGCGGCTATACACCCGGCACATTGGTCCATAGTGCGCGCGCAGAGGAGCTATCGCACTTGTTTTTTGGGCAGGTCAAACACCGCCTATGGAGTTTGTTTGCCACTCATCCACCGCTGGAAAGACGCATTAAACGGCTCGATCCCAACTGGAATGGAAAATTCATTCATCGACCCACCGAACATCGCTCGCTTGAGCCCAGCATGGCGACAGAATCAGGCAGTGCACAAGCCAGCCGAACCATGGCTGCAGCGGGCGTAATATACCCTGCTATTGCCTTGGAGGCTGATGCCCACGAATCGCCACGTGGCCATTCAGCACAACAGCCAACCACGTTGGCAGCAGCGCTACTCGACGACGCGCAACATCCAATCGGTGCAATGAGCATCATTTTAGGATTACTTTGGCATCCAGACCCCAACAGTCGGCAGTTGAACTTCGTGCGCGATGCCGATATTCGAGGCCTTGAGCCAATGGTTAGCCAGCGCGGTGCCGAGTTAGTCGACCTCGAACCCGAGTGGCGATTACCGCTTATAGAGCTGTGTCTACCGACATTAAAAACCCTGTCGCCGGCCCAATACTCGCGGTTCAGGCAGTTGTTACTGAACTTTATTCGAGCAGACGGCCAAATAGAGCTTTTCGAATGGTGCCTATTTCAATTACTGCGCCACTATCTTGACCCACACTACATGCACACCACCGCTGCCCGTCCAAGGTATAAAACAGTGGCTCAGGTTAAAGCACCGTTAACGACCTCTCTCGGCACTTTGGCATTACTGAGTTCTGATGACCCTGGGGCTGCATTTCAGCGGGGTGCAACAGCGATAGAGCTACCCCTCGTGCTCCCCGAACCTCAGGCTCTTGATATTCGCGCATTCGGCCAAGCTATTAACCAATTGGCTAGCTGTTATCCACTGATTAAGGTACCTATCCTAAAAGCAATGGCCGCCGTGGCGCGCTTTGACGGCGTGGTGTGTCCGCGCGAACTCACGCTCATAAAGGCTATTGCGGCGATAATAGATTGTCCCATCCCCAACAACCTCCTCAAGGACATCAGCCAATAACCTTTGCCATCAAAATCGGGCAGTTTTTTGCCGCGGGGTGTTTTTTTATCGGTGTAGGCGTAAACTGACGTTGTTCGGGCTTCACGGATGAATTCCGAACACTGCCAGCAGACTGCTGGCGCTGTGTGGCCGCACAGATAATGCGCGTCACCTACCCTAACACTGTCACTGCACATGGAGGTGCGTTATGACTCAACTCTACCACTCGCCAACAACCCCGCTCACACGTCACTACAGTCGCTCTTTGCCAAGCCGAGGGATGACCATCAGGCCACCTGTACCCGAGGTAGATTACCTACAGATTGAAGAAGCGACCCGTCGCGACCCCAAATCGCTGTCCAAAACCACGGCTAAGGTACTACACCTACTGTTAACACAAGATTTATCGCGCCTGCGTTCAGACTCGATAGCCGATGAGTTGGGTATGAGCCCAACAACCCTACGCCGGCGTTTACGTGCCGATCAGCTTAACTACCAGGCGCTATTAGATTTGGCTAGGCAATATCGCTGTGAGAAACGACTCGCCAAGACCTGGGTTCCGGGGAAAACACTGGCTTGGGATTTGGGGTATGCGGAGGTCAATAGTTTTTACCGCGCATTCAAACGCTGGACTGGCAGCAATTACAGCGACGTAAAACTTAGCTATATCTGATGCGTGTAGCACACCGCCGGTAGCACCGGCGGTGTGTATTGGTGACTCTCCACGTAGATAGCCGCCTAGATCTTGCCAGTGACGTCGTATACCCAGTAGCCCACGTGTTCATGAAGCGCACGGGTTGAGCGAGCCAGTCGATCAACGGTAGGCAGCCAAGATGGCACCTCCGTATCAAACCGTGGTATCTGATGGTCCGTAGCGGCAGCGGTCACCTGGAAGCCTTGTTTTTCAAACAAGGCAAGCGCGCGCCGCATGTGCGCGCCGCTGGTAACCAGTAACACGTGTTGGTACCCGGCTTGCTTCATGATTTTGGCAGAGTAAACCGCGTTGTCATGGGTTGTACGGCTTTTAGTCTCTGTCACTATTGCGCGCTTGGGTATTTTTAACGCCTGTAGACTATCGGCCATCACCTCAGCCTCGGCTCGATTGGGTGGATGGGCGCCACCGCTCAATAGCAACACGGGCGCCTTGCCAGCATTGTAGAGTTCCGCCGCCGTAAATACACGATCAGCGGCGTTATTAAAGTCTCCGCCACGACCAAACCGTGACTCACCCTCAATTGCACCACCTAAGACCACTATCACATCGGCAACGGGCAGCTCTTCTGGAGAAAAAGCCGGGTGGCGTCCTTCTAAGGGCGTCATCAGCCAAGATGAACCAAACTCGGTGGATGGCACATATAAGACAATGAATGCCATAAGAGCCATGAGCCACGCAAAACCGCGCCGGCCGCTTACCGAACTCAGCACGGACAACAGCAACAATAAAGCACCGAGTGATAGCGGATAAACCAACAACGACAAGACCTTGGTCAATAGCAACATAAATGTCACCCGAAGGGGTTGGTCAGAACAATGGTTTCCTCACGGTCAGGACCGGTAGAAATAATGTCAATGGGCGCGCCAACCAGTTCTTCGAGCCGCGCAATATAAGCGCGGGCATTAGCCGGTAACGCATCTACCGACTTTGCGCCAACCGTCGACTCACTCCACCCCGGCACGGTTTCGTAAACAGGTTGAATTGCATCGTAGTCACCGGCATCAATGGGATTCGTAATCGCCTCACCGGCAGCGTTGCGATAACCGGTGCAAACAGAGATGGTTTCAAGCCCATCCAGCACATCTAACTTGGTCAAACAAAGACCCGACACTGAATTGATATTAACCGCCGTGCGCAGTGCGACTGCGTCAAACCAACCACACCGCCGTGGTCTACCAGTCGTTGCGCCAAACTCATGACCTCGCTCGGCGAGACGCTTACCGACATCATCAAACAATTCAGTGGGGAATGGACCCGAACCAACACGCGTGGTGTAGGCTTTGGTAATGCCAAGCACGTAATCTAGGTACAGAGGGCCAAAGCCCGAGCCAGTGGCCGTACCACCGGCAGTCGTATTAGAGCTGGTAACAAACGGATAAGTGCCGTGATCAATATCAAGTAAAGACCCTTGCGCACCTTCAAATAAAATACACGCATTGGTTTTGCGATGCTCATGAAGGATAGTCGTTACATCGGCCATCATTGGGAGCAATTGCTCACCCTCTCGACGCGCTTCGTCGAGTACTGCCTCAGGATCGAGCGCTTCAACCCCGTAATAGTGAACGAGAGCATGGTTGTGGTAATCCAGCACCTCGCGCAATGTCGATTCAAAGTGACTGGGGTTGCGCATATCACCTAAACGCAAACCACGCCGTGCGACCTTGTCTTCGTACGCTGGACCAATACCGCGGCCAGTCGTACCAATTTTGTTGTCACCCCGTCTGTGTTCTCGAGCTTTATCGAGAGCCACGTGGTAGGGCAGTATCAGTGGGCAGGCTGCGGAAATTTTGAGCCGCTCACGCACGGGGACGTTGCGAGCCTCTAGCTCTGCAATCTCTTTTAATAGCGCTGAGGGTGACAACACCACCCCATTTCCGATGAGACATTCGACGCCTTCGCGGAGAATGCCTGAAGGAATGACATGCAAAACGGTCTTTTCACCGTTAATAACCAGCGTGTGCCCAGCGTTGTGGCCACCCTGAAATCGAACCACTGCGTTTGCTTGCTCGGTCAGTAGATCGACAATCTTGCCCTTACCTTCATCACCCCACTGGGTGCCAAGGACGACTACATTCTTGCTCATTGAAACTCCAGTTACGCTAGCGGTTCGCAGACCCACTTGGATCCACGCTTTACCAAAAACTCGCCACATCGGGCGTCGTGTTGACCATCATGAGAACGAATCACCACACACCCTTGCTGCCGAAGCCGAACCACCTCGGCCGCTAATTCGGGGTCTAGGTCTGCGGGGAGTGCAATATATCGGGGACGAACAGATATCGGGTCACTGGCGTCAGCAAGTGCCTTCAGATCACAGGCAAAACCTGTGGCTGGGCGCGCACGACCAAAAACACCGCCGACATTGTCGTACCGGCCACCTTTGGCGACAGCGCTGCCATGACCAGGTAAGTAGGCCGCAAACACCAGGCCCGTATGATATTGAAAACCGCGCAGCTCGGCTAAATCGATATAAATAGCCACCTCTGGATGCTCTCGACTCACCGCCGCCACCACCGCTTCTACTTCGGCAATTGCAGCCAGTGCCGCTGGCGATTCGGCCACCAGCGCGCGCGCCTTGGCGAGTACCTCTATCGATCCATGCAAATCGGTAAGCGCCATAAGCGTTTGAGCAAGACTATGGGGTAGCTCTGCAACCGATGCGCGTAAATCAGGGAGTGATTTTCTCTGTAGTGCGTCAAAGACCTCTGCACTCAGATCATCACCGGTGTCGAGTTGCGAGAGAAGCGCTTCGTACACGCCCACGTGGCCCACATCCAGCGTAATAGCGCCTTCGCTACCTGTCGCCTGGGCAACCAGCGCCAACATCAAATCAATAATCTCGAGGTCGGCACTGGCACTGGCACAACCGTAAATTTCAGCGCCCAACTGAATAGGTGAGCGGCTATCCATGGGTGATTGAGGCGCACTGTGCAATGTTGAGCCCGCATAGCACAACCGGGTGATACCCTCCTCACCGAGACTATGGGCGTCTATTCTGGCCACTTGAGGGGTTATGTCAGCACGAACACCCAGAGTTCTACCACTTAACCTGTCGGCAAATTTACAGGTAATCACGTCGAGATCAGCGCCCAAGCCCACCAGCAGAGAGTCGGTGAATTCTACAAGAGGTGGGATGACAAACTGGAAACCCCATCTAGCACATTCGTCTAGCAGCTGCCGGCGCGTGTTTTCTACAGCCTTGGCGCGCTCCGGGAGCAACTCGTCAATGCCATCGGGCAAAAGCCATCGCTTATTTGAAGTCATGGGATTGCACTGTAATCCGGGGGTGATTCGGCTGGGGTTAGGTTGCAGAGAATACCACAGTCAAACGGTCTCAGCAGACCGCCCGGGCATCCAAGTTAACCAGCGAGAGTTAACCAGCCAGAAGTCTTTGGCTCATTGCAACTGAGAAATCCAGATACAAATACCCTATGGCTAAGTCGGCAAGGGAAGGCCGGTTGCCCTTGAGACAGGCAACCGACCTTGATAAATCACAGCAACAACGAAGGTGCCGAACTCGCTATTTTGACCCCGCTTTGGGGTCGCGGAGATATTGAAAAAATTGGCTGTCAGGCTCAAGCAACATGACGTCACTACCGCTCGAAAATGTTTCTTGATAGGCCCGTAGACTGCGTACGAAGGAGTAGAACTCGGGGTCTTGGTTGTAAGCCTCGGCATAAATGCGCGTTGACTGGGCGTCACCATCACCGCGGATAAACTCCGCTTCACGAAAAGCGTTGGCTTCGATCACAGTCACCTCGCGATCAGCAGCCGCTCGGATACCTTCAGCCAATTCCTGACCCTGAGAGCGTAGCTCTCGAGCCTCTTTTTCACGCTCCGCGTTCATTCTTCGATAGACCGAATCCGAAACATCGGGGGGAAGGTCGATTTTCTTAACCCGCACATCAATAACCTCGACACCCAACTCGACGTTGGCAACCCGAGATAATCGTTCGGTAATGGCCTCCATGAGTTCATCACGCTCACCCGAGACTACCTCTTGAACGGTTCGAGCGGCCACTTCGTTTCTAAGCCCATCGTTGATGCGCTGCGCCAAAAGTGCCGCGGCTCGCGCTTCTTCACCGTTAGTCGCGGTGTAAAACGTTGCCGTATCTTTAACCCTAAATTTTGCGTAAGAGTCAACAATGAGGGCTTTTTTCTCTTGGGTAAAAAAGCGCTCTGGGTTGGAGTCGACCGTTAAGATTCGACCGTCAAAGATGCGCACGTTGTTAACAAAAGGTACTTTCACATGAAGCCCAGGTTTAAGGTCTGGATTGACCACTTCACCAAACTTCAAAAGCACGCCCCGCTCGGTCTCACGCACCACAAAAATAGCATTACTCCCTACCAGTACAAGTACAGTCACCAGTAGGCCGGCCCACAGTTGCTTCGGACTCATTAGCGACCTCCTCGACGTGTATTGCTATTGTTGATATCGCGCCGCAACTCTTCGGTCACCCGCTCGGTTAGTTGTCGCAGCGCACTCTCGGTCAAACCGGTACGGGAATTCGGTGCCGTGTTCTGACGATTGGTGCTACCCGCAGGGGCTAATTTGTCGAGTGGCAGGTACATAACATTGTTACCACCATCGACGTCTACCAGCACCTTGTTGGTGTTGGACATAACGTTTTGCATGGCATCCAAATAGAGTCGCTCACGCGTAACCTCCGGGGCTTTTTGGTATTCGTTTAACAGTAGACGAAACCGCTCTGCCTCACCTTCGGCGTTAGCTACTACTTGCTCGCGGTAAGCATTAGCCTCCTCCATCATGCGCTGAGCGCGTCCTCGCGCCTCGGGCACGATGCCATTGGCATAAGATTGTGCTTCGTTCTTGACCCGCTCCTCATCCTCACGGGCCTTGATCACATCATCAAAAGCGCCTTGCACCTGCGCTGGCGGTTTCGATTCATCGATATTGATTTTGAATACGCGGATGCCCGTTCCATAGTTGTCCACATACGCCTGTAGACGCTCGCGCACTTCCATCGCAAGGACTGCTCGTCCCTCAGTCAGAACCAGATCCATGGTGGTATCGCCCACCACATGACGAAGTGCACTTTGGGCTGCGTGTTGTAATGAGGCCTCGGGATTGCGCACTCGTAGGACGAATTTCTCTGGATCATCAATCACGTATTGCAGGGACATGCTCACTTCGACAATGTTTTCGTCTTTGGTAAGCATTACTTCCCGCAGACTTGCAGCGCGAATCTTAGTGGTATTGACCGTGATGACCTCATCAATGAGAGGCGGATTCCATTGCAGACCGGGCTGCAGCGTGCCGGCGTACTCGCCAAAGCGAAGCACAATGGCCCGTTCTTGCTGGTCGAGCTGATAAAAGCCCATCAGTGCCCAAACGGTCACCACACCAGCAGCAATTAAGCTAAGAAAAGCACCAGATGCTTTGCCACCGCCACCACCAGAACCTCCACTGGAGCCGCCAAACAAGCCGCTAAAGCGCTGTTGCAATTTCTTGAGGGCTTCGTCTAAGTCGGGGGGACCTTGGTCCTTCCCCCCCCAAGGATCGCGGGGTTTTTTACCGCCACCACCGGGTTCATTCCATGACATGGGAGTTTCCTTTGTTAGTGTCTGACTGAGTCTAGCAAAAGCCAAGGCTAGAGAGTACGACCCATTGTCATATATGGGGACTCAGTGCTTGTGTTGCAACCTTTGCCAATCTTTTTGAGGTAAACGAATCGTCAAGATGGATCCGCCGTCGTCAGCAAAGACTTCTTTTTGCACCGCCCCTGCCTCATAAAGACTCGCACGTAGCCGAGCATCAGACGGCGTTACCTGTACGTCGCCTGCAAATATATTTTCCTGCAAACGCTCGCGCAAAGCCTCGGCTAATAACTCCATGCCCAAGCCGTCACGCGCTGATAGGTATACGGCCAGTGGCACGCCATTCCCATCGCGCAGAATGCGCGGTGGCTGATCGAGCAAATCGACTTTGTTGTACACCAATAACTGGGGGATATCAGCGGCACCAATGTCCTGCAATACCGACTCCACTTCCGCTTCCAGATAATCGCGCTGCTCAGCGGCAACATCAATAACATGCAAGAGCAGCGTGGCGTTTAACGTCTCTTCCAGGGTTGCTTTGAAAGCCTCAACAAGCATATGCGGTAGATCGGCAATAAAGCCCACGGTATCGGCCAGCATCACAGGGCCTAAATAGTCAATATCTACTCGTCGCACCGTGGGATCAAGCGTCGCAAACAATTGATCGGCGGCGTAAACCGTGGCCTGAGTAAATTGGTTAAAAAGTGTGGACTTACCCGCATTGGTGTAGCCCACCAGCGACACGAGGGGGATCTCCGCTCGTTGCCGAGACCGTCTGCTCTGGGCCCGCTGTGACCGGACCTTATCCAACCGCGCCTCTATCGTGCGAATGCGCGCGCGCAGCAGTCGTCGATCCGTCTCAAGCTGGGTCTCTCCCGGACCGCGCAAACCAATCCCTCCTTTCTGCCGCTCAAGGTGGGTCCAGCCGCGAATAAGCCGCGTGCTCATATGCTTCAGTTGCGCCAATTCAACTTGTAGCTTGCCTTCATGGGTGCGCGCTCGCTGAGCAAAAATATCTAAAATCAGGCCCGTACGAGCAATCACGCGACACTTGAGCTCTCGCTCAAGGTTGCGCTCTTGGCTGGGAGTCAGCGGGTGATTGAACACCACTAACTCCGCCTCGTGGAGATCCTTAGTCGCCCGAATTTCATCGAGCTTTCCCTCGCCCACAAAATATTTCGCCTTGGGGGTGCGCCGATGGCCAGTTACCAGTGCAACCGGATTGCCACCAGCGGATCGCACCAGTTCTTCAAACTCTCGGGGGTCGTCGGAGGTCTCACTATCGTCGATAGCGAGCTGCACCAGCACCGCGCGCTCGCCGCCTTCGTAACGCTCAAAAAGATTCGTTGCCACTGGAACTCCAGCAGCCGTGGGCCGGCGTCGCTAGCGAGTGGCAGGCGACTTCGGCTAACCCGGCTTCAGTCGCTGTCAGACGTCTCGCCGGCCTCTGCAGCTAGGGGAATACGGACGTTGCGCGAGGGTACAACGGTTGAGATAGCGTGCTTGTACACCATCTGAGATACCGTGTTCTTGAGCAGCACGACAAATTGATCAAAGGACTCAATCTGTCCTTGTAGCTTAATACCGTTCACCAGATAAATGGACACCGGGACACGCTCCTTGCGCAGCGCATTCAAATAAGGGTCTTGTAGGGTATGCCCTTTTGACATAACAACTCCTGTTTCTCTTCTTACGGATCACAAAAAACGAGGTGATCCAAACTCCAATCCGTCCAAAGCGGAAAGTGTCATCTTACTATGACACTTAGCCAGTAAGATAGTTCCTAAGCCAATGAGTCAATACCTCAATTACCGCTTGATAACGACCATTACCCGCGATTTCTTGGCCATTTATATTCATTTCGGGCCACTTTACCTGCAAGCCTAGACCAGCAGGTTCGATTGCCTCGGGGTAGCCGGCACTGTCTGTTCTCAGCCAAGTGAGAGACGACCAACCACGCAACCAGGTCAACTGGCGCTTGGCCAACTGCCGCGTTGCGGCAATGGCGCGAGCGGTAGCCTGCTCCAAGGAGACCTCGCCGTCTAACCAAGACCATAGTTGCCGATAACCCACCGCACGGACCGCGGGTACATCAACCGTAAGATCACCCCGTGCATGCAACGCGGTTACCTCATCGATGAAGCCTTCAGCCAGCATGGCGTTGAATCTTTGCTCAATGCGCGCGTGTAGTACGTGTCGATCACTCGGGCAGATTGCTAGCGGTAAAAATTCACCCGAAATAGCTTGCTCGTGCCGACCAGTTTGCCACTCACTCAGGGGCTTACCCGTCATTTCCCAGATCTCAAGCCCACGGCTAATTCGCTGGCTGTGGTTTGGATGTAATTTGGCAGCTAACACTGGATCCACCTTGGCAAGTTCCGCGTGCAATGCCGGCCACCCGTGCGAACGCGCCCGCTTTTCAATGCCATCACGTACCCTAGGATCTGAAGCGGGCATGTCGTCGAGCCCAGCAAATAAGGCGCGGTAATACAACATGGTGCCGCCCACAAAAATCGGCAAGCGCCCACGGGATCGGATTTCGTGAACACAGCGTGTCGCATCATGAACAAATTCGGCGGCCGAATACGGCTCTGATGGATCGCGAATATCGATAAGGTGATGCGGATAGCTGGGCTTGGCTGCTCCTATATCCAGACCACGATAAACCAGCGCCGAGTCCACCGAAATCAACTCGCCTTGGCATCGCTCGGCCAACTCAGTGGCGAGGGCTGTCTTACCTGCAGCAGTTGGCCCCATGATGCACAACACTGGCTGAGCGTGCAGTTGTGTATCGAATGACATCAGCGGCCGCGCAGAAATAACTTGTCGAGTTCGCTCATCGTCAGTTGAACCCAGGTTGGTCTACCGTGATTGCACTGACCGGAGCGCTCTGTATGCTCCATATCGCGCAGTAGTCCGTTCATCTCCGGCAAGGTTAAACGCCGATTGGCGCGCACCGAACCGTGACAAGCCATGGTTGCTAACAACTCATCCATGTGCGCCGCAATGCGATCCGAGTGGCCCACCTCGGCAATATCAGCGAGCACATCGCGAATCAGTTGCTCAACATTGGCACGTGCCAACGCAATCGGTACCTCGCGTACCACGATTTGCTCCTCACCAGCCTGTTCAATGTGCAACCCGAGCGAGTTAAGTACGTCATGGGCTTCGGCCACTAGGTTGGCCTCGCGCGCTGAAACGGCAATGAACTGAGGTACCAGCAAAGGCTGAGTGCGAATACCGGTATCGTCGCGCATCGCTTTCAATCGCTCGTAAGTAATGCGTTCGTGCGCGGCATGCATGTCTACCAGCACCATGCCCTCGCTATTTTCAGCCAAAATGTAGACCCCATGGAGTTGCGCTACAGCAAAACCGAGCGGTGGAATCTGCGCCTCATCGGATTGGCTCTCAGCCGTTGGGGACATGTGTTCACGGTATTCGACATTACCGTTTGCTACGCCCGCCCAGCGGGACCCAGCCATCGGGCCGGCGTAGAGTTTGGCTAATGCCTGCTGCTGGTCAATCTGTTGCCCGGGTGTCGGCTGCAAACCCATATTGCGTTGCTGCGGAATGATCGCCTCAGATGACAATGCCGCAGTGATATCCGGGCTAATCGGTGCCGCTGTACCATCTCCCGGGCGCAGCTCTGCCAGCGCTCGGTTCAAGGTACTAAAAATAAACCCGTGAATCTCTCGAGAATCTCGAAACCGTACTTCATGTTTGGTGGGGTGCACATTGACATCTACCCTCGCTGGATCGAGGGTCAAGAACAGGACATATGCCGGATGACGGCCATGAAACAGTACGTCGCGATAAGCCTGTTTAACTGCATGGGTAATCAATTTGTCACGAATCACGCGACCATTGACAAAAAAATACTGTAAGTCGGCTTGTGATCTGGAGAAGGTCGGCAAGCCCACCCAGCCCGTTAACGACAAGTCACCCGCTGCGCGCTCAACCGCCACACATTGCTCCATAAAGGCCGGGCCTACCACCTTCGCAAGGCGCCGCTGCTGCATGGCAGTATCGACCGCTGCAGCGAGTCCATGAACAGCGCGGCCATTGTGACTTAAGTTAAAAGTAATGTCGGGGCGCGATAATGCTTGTCGTTTCACCACCTCTTCAAGATGATTGAATTCAGTCTTCTCCGTGCGCAGGAACTTTCGCCTGGCCGGCGTGTTGTAGAACAAATCGCGCACTTCAAGTGAGGTACCACGGGGGTGTGCCGCAGGCTTGACGGAAACACTCATGTCGCGGCCTTCACACGCCGCGCAAATACCGGCATTAACTTGATCAGTAGCATTAGACGTGAGGGTCAGCCTAGATACCGATGCGATAGAGGCCAAGGCCTCACCACGAAACCCAAGCGTTCTGACCGCCTCTAGATCATCAATCGAGGCAATCTTAGATGTCGCATGTCGAGCGAGCGCAAGGGGCAAATCATCGGCGGCAATACCGCAGCCGTTGTCTCTGATTCGTATAAGCTTAGTGCCACCCAACTCAACCTCAATATCAATGCGGGTAGCGCCAGCGTCTAAACTGTTCTCAAGCGCCTCTTTCACGACCGATGCGGGACGCTCTACCACTTCCCCAGCAGCAATCTGGTTTGCAAGACGCGCGTCAAGGTGTTGGATACGTGGGGGCATTAGGCATCAGGTATCTGTAGTATTTGACCCACACGAATGGTGTCACTGCTTAAACCATTGCTCTGTTTGAGGTTCTTCAAACTGACGCGAAAACGTTGGGCAATACCGCTTAAGGTGTCACCTCGAGCAATCGTGTACTTCCTTCCCCCTTGCGCACGCTGCCAAGCCAGAAGGGTGCCCGCCGGCGGGTGAGTCTTAAAGTAACCTTCTATGCCTCGCTGAATTGCGCGCGCCATTTTGTCTTGATAACCCGAAGAAGCTAGTCGCTGCGCTTCGGTTGGATTTGAGATGAAACCTGTCTCCACAAGAATGGAGGGTATATCTGGGCTTTTTAGCACTGCAAACCCCGCTTGTTCGACTTTACGTTTATGTAGCTTGGCAATCTCATCGATTTCTCTGAGCACGTCTGCACCCAGACTCAAACTCGTATCGAGCGTCGCGGTCATGGACAGATCGGTAAGCACGCCGGCTAACATGTCATCCTTATCTGCCAGCCTAACACCACCCACTAAATCGGCTGAATTTTCACGCTCAGCGAGATATTGGGCCGCCGTCGATGTTGCGCCTCTAGTCGACAAAGCGTAAACCGAAGCGCCGTTAGCCGACGCTTTTCGGAAGGCGTCAGCGTGTATAGAAACAAAAAAATCGGCTTGATACTTACGGGCCAAATCACGCCGACCTTTCAGACTCACATAGTAATCACCCGAGCGGATGAGCATTGATTTGAATCCAGGCGCGTCTCGCAACCTGGCTTCTAGCTTTTTAGCTATGCTAAATACCACATCTTTTTCGCGGAGCTTATTGGGCCCCGAGGCACCAGGATCCTCGCCACCATGGCCCGCATCGATGGCCACAATGATGTCTCGTTTGTCCGACAGTTGTTCGACGCTTTTTACGGTAGGTTCATCGCTGGTGCCACCGCTTAGCTCGGTATCGAACAAATCCAACACGAGACGATGACCCGTTTTATCAGTGGCCTCTAAAGGGAAGCTTTTTGGCCTCACGCCGGCGCGAAGGTCAAACACTATGCGCAAGTCGCTGCCTTGACGAATACCCGAGCGCACGCGTTGGATCGGCGTATTATCCACAGGTAAATCCGTAAGCGGGTCAAGTAACTTGGCGTTTGCAATATCAACGACCAAACGCTTGGGGTTATCGAGCTCTATGAGCGAGTGCGACACCGCGTCAGATAGGTCAAATACCACGCGAGTGTGGTCTGGAGCCCGCCAAAGGCGAACATCCATAATGTCGGCGCTGTGCACTGACAAGGCCAAAGCCATCAGCAACACCCCAAACGCACGCCCTGCTATTGTTCCTCGTCTTGCAATCACAGTAGAGCCATGTTGATGAGTTGGCCTATGTTGCGGGTGTCACTGACAAGACGCAAGCGCCTCGCCACACCGCCGCAGAGATCGGTGGCTATGGGTAATGATCAATGCCGATGTCGAGCGATTGCACACAGGCAAACCCGCGCTCAGACTGTCCCTCTATGACCGCATCTCTACCCGTATCGGTTGGTGTCAGCTGTACTCGAATATCAGCCGCTGGCATGTGTGCCCCGCCACGCTCTGGCCACTCAAAAATCAACACCGCACTTTGGCCGAGATAATCGCGCAATCCCAAATACTCCAATTCACTCGGGTCTCCCAAGCGATACAAATCAAAGTGATAAACCGGTGAGGGCTGCAGATCGTAGGGTTCTACAATGGTGTAGGTTGGGCTTTTGACACTACCACGATGACCGAGCCCACGCAGCAATCCGCGGCTTAGCGTTGTCTTACCAGCGCCAAGATCGCCACAGAGATAAATCACCACAGGTGCAATTAACACCGCCGCCAAACGCTGGCCAAGCTCAAGGGTCGCCTGCTCATCAAGCAGGTACTGTTGAAAATTCGCGCAATTCGCATGGGAGGCATCGGTCATGGGGAGAGTTTACTCAGCATGCTTAGGTTTAACAGCCCCTCTTGCTCAATCACCAGATGCTAAATGATGACTGATATCCTCGACGTAGACTGGTATCCTAGGGCCTGATTGACCCCTTAGCAGCGCTCAGCACTCGCTAGCTAGGCAACAACAACTCTGGGGACACCGTCGTAGGGCACGTTACGCCGAGTTTGGCGATTTTTACCGAGCGCCATCGCCTAACCCCACACATAGGATCTCAAGCGAGATACGCTACGCATCAACATGACCAAGAACGTTTGGCGCTTAAAACGCGAGTCTATTTTTGAATAATCTGACTTCGAGTAACCTGGTATTGAGTGATCTGGCGGAAACGCTCAAGGTCTGGTCGAAAGAACTCGGTTTTCAGGCATTGGGCATTACGGGTGTTGACCTAGGTGAACACCCAGATTATTTGCAAAAATGGCTGGATGCAGGCTACCAGGGCACCATGGATTACATGGATCGTCACGGGGAAAAGCGCCACAAACCCCACGCTTTAGTGCCCGGTACCTGCACGGTGCTTTCCCTACGTATGGATTACCTGCCCGCAGGCGCAGACCCTGAAAAAATTTTAGCCTCCAGTGAAAAGGCTTACGTCTCGCGGTATGCATTGGGGCGTGATTATCACAAACTCATGCGCTCGCGACTGGCTAAGCTTGCCAAGCGCATTGCCACCGAACTGGGTGGCGGAGAGTTCCGCGCATTTGTCGACAGCGCGCCCGTTTTAGAGCGGGCCATAGCAGAACGAGCCGGACTGGGCTGGATAGCGAAAAATACCATGCTCATCAATGACAAAGCGGGGTCATGGTTTTTCCTTGGAGAAATATATACCGATATACCGTTTCCCAAAGACCCCCCAAAGATCGATAAACACTGCGGTAGTTGTGAAGCCTGTCTTGACGTTTGTCCAACGCAGGCATTCGTCGCGCCCTATGTGTTGGATGCGAGACGATGCATCTCTTACCTGACCATCGAACACAAAGGCAGTATTGACGAGGCCCTGCGGCCTCTCATGGGCAATCGCATCTACGGCTGCGATGACTGTCAAATTGTCTGTCCTTGGAACAAATTTGCCCACATCACAAAGGAAGGTGACTTTGCACCACGCCATTCATTAGACGACATTGAACTTATTGATCTGTTCGCTTGGTCTGAGCAAACCTTTGAACTGCAAACTCAAGGATCACCTATTCGGCGCATTGGATACGAGCGATGGCTACGTAATATCGCCATAGCACTGGGCAATGCCACTACCACCGAGGGTGTCGTAGCGGCACTCGAGCAACGCAGAAAAGACCCATCGCCGCTGGTACGCGAGCACGTTGAGTGGGCTTTATCGCGTCATGGTGTGCCGTCTACCGACCCCGTATCATAACCAGTGAGATTGGCAGTGAGATAGCCGCTACCAAGCTGGCAGCGCTGGGCTCACAGAATTCGGTCGACCATCAACAATAGGCTTGTACCACACTATCAAGGCGGCCAGGCCAGTGCCTACGAGCGAGAGAATGCTGGACTGGGTAGTGCCTGTACCTCAGGACTGTAAGCGCAAAAAATGCCGACGGTAGTAACGCAACTCTTCAACTGACTCGCGAATATCCTCGAGCGCCAAGTGGGCGGTTTTTTTAGCCAGAGCAGCCAAATCAGGTCGCCAGCGGTTAGCCAATATCTTCAGTGTACTCACATCGAGGTTTCGGTAGTGAAAATAGGCCTCCAGTCGGGGCATGTGACGCGCCATAAAACGGCGATCCTGGCAAATCGAATTGCCGCACATCGGCGATGCGCCCTCGGGCACCCAATTGGCCAAGAAAGCGAGCAGCTCATCGGTGGCACGTTGCTCGTCATAGTTACTTGCTCGCACGCGTTCAACTAACCCAGACTGGGTGTGATGCCGTGTATTCCATTCATCCATAGCGGCAAGCTCTGCGTCGCTCTGCTTGATAGCTAGAACCGGCCCTACTGCCAGCTCATTTAACTCGCTATCGGTCACAATGATAGCGATTTCAATGACTCGATGCTGCTCAGGCACGAGACCGGTCATTTCCATATCGACCCAAATTAAGTTGCTCTCAGACTTCATGTTCGACTCCTTTAGCTGAAGTTTAGCAGAGCAAGCACGACCTAAGCAGAGACTGAGGGTACACTAGGTCATGGCCAAACGACGACTCACACAACAGCAGCAGCGACGTATTCACGCAGCACGCGCCCAAAAACACCAAATCGCCGATCAGGAATTAGGCGAGGCGCGCCCTGGGCTGGTGATTGCGCGCTATGGTAAGCGCGCACTCATCGAGTCAGATGATGGCGAGCGGCGTCAATGTGTCATGCGCGCCAATCTCGATAGTCTCGTTGCTGGCGATGAAGTGTCCTGGCGTCCCAGCGAAGCAAGCGGGGTAATAGAAACACGCGGTGAACGACGGTCTGTTTTAAACAGACCGGACAGTCGCGGCACTTTACGCCCTGTCGCAGCCAACATCGATCTGCTGATGGTTGTATTTGCACCCAAACCGCAGGCCCATGGCAACCTTATTGACCGCTACCTGGTCGCGGCAGAACAGGCGGGTATGGAGGCGATTCTGGTACTGAATAAGACCGATCTTATCGCGGCAGACGATGGCGTACGCGAGCTCGCTGACAGCTACCACCGGCTTGGCTACAAGGTAATAGAAACCAATCGTGTGACTGATCCACTCGCAGATCGATTGCGCGAGTGTATTGCCAACCGCACGCTAGCACTGGTTGGCCAGTCCGGCGTTGGGAAATCTTCCCTCATTAATCGTCTGATCCCCGACCTCGATATTCGTATTGGCGCCTTGTCAGACGCCATCGGGAAGGGCCGGCACACAACAACAGCCGCCGAGCTTTACCATTTGCCCTCTGGTGGACAACTCATAGACTCACCGGGGATTCGCGAATTCCATTTGCACCATCTCCCGCCCGAAGCGGTAGCCCAAGGATTCAGAGAATTTGCGCCTTATCTGGGTTGTTGTCGGTTCAGGGACTGCCAGCATGATCAAGAGCAGGACTGTGCACTTCTCGCTGCACTGGCTGAGGGACAGATCACCGAAGCAAGATTTGCGAGTTACAGAGCAATTGTCGATGCCCCCAAGCCCATCTAAAAAATAGCGCGCAACAAAGGGTCACTTACCCGCTTCTCGTCGCAAGTCATCAAACAACAAAAATTCCAAGCGAAGCTCCACCTTCCAGGCACCACGCCGTGGCAGGTGTGGCTCATCAATCCGCCAGTTATAGCTGGGTTCAAGCTCCAAAAACAAATAGTCACGGTAAGTATGGCGCCGAAAACGCACTCCCACTCGGTAATTAGAGACATAGGAAAAGGGCCGAGTAACACCGGATATCTCGCCAAAAACCATTGCCGCGCGCCCCTGAATGCCGGGTTCAGCCGACGCATCTCGCCAGCGCGCGATATGCGAGATTGAGGTACTCCACTCTAGGCCGTCACTCTCTTCACCCCAAAATAAACGACTGTAACTTCTAATCAGTTGATCATCATTAATGATGTGATCAACATCAATACGAGCTGTGGTGTTAAAGCCATCATCAACTTCATAGTGCAGTCGCTGAGTAAATCTAAGCGTGTCACGCTCACTAAATTGCTGGCGATAACGGTATTTCACGCCGGGCCTTGGACCTGAAGCGTTCATGCCAAAGGTCAAATCAAAACGGTGCGGACTGGTTGACTGAGGGCCCAGTTGATACTGCAACCCAACGCGACTTTGAGAGGGATCCTCCTGACCATTGATGTCGTCAACGGGGTCATCGCTTCGAAATACCAGATCTAAACGCTCTGAAAGCGCGGGTAAATTAAGCTTACCGCCCAACCGAACACGGAAATCACTGCCCAGACGCTGATCCCAGTCTGATATCAAGCGCAGCCGGAGCCGAGAGGAAGCCGCCTCGTGATCAACCTCGGCGCCGCCAAAGTAACGGTCGATCCACTGGGTAAGGTTGTTGGTACGCACGGTAAAAAAGTCATGGGACGTGTCAACCCACGAGGGTTCTTTAGCGTTTTGGGGATCGGTGATCTTGCGCTCAGACTGAGGGTTTTTGGTCTCAATAGCCGTCAAGTCCCAAATGTCGCCTTGAGAAAGTTCCGACTCTTGCGCATAAAGGGGCATAATCACGCTCCACACCACTGCAAGCGAGACTAAAATTCTGTATGTTGCGCCAACGTTGCCTTCCATAGCACGTAGACTCCACCCATCCTAACAGTGCAAGCGACCGCGATTACCATGAACAGTCTTTTCATAGGTCTGCAGACCATCCTGCCACAACATCATATCTCACGTTTAATTGGTTGGCTTGCTCAGCTTGAGCAACCTGTTTGGCTTAAAAATTTATTGATTACCCTGTTTATGCAGGCTTACGGTATCTCGCTAGACGAAGCCGAGCTACCGCGAGCCCAGGACTACCGCAGCTTCAACCATTTTTTTACGCGCGCACTTATCGATGGCGCACGACCTCTGGCAAGCACTCGCTATGTCTCACCGGCCGACGGTGTACTTAGTCAGCGTGGAAACATAGACAGCGGTCAGATGCTTCAAGCCAAAGGTCGCTGGTACGATACCCAAGGACTACTTGCAGGTGATGCGCTGGAAGCGGCGGTATTCGACACGGGGTCTTTTGCCACGGTGTATCTGTCACCGCGAGACTACCACCGTGTGCACATGCCGATTTCGGGCACCCTTCGTAAAACCCGTTACGTACCCGGTGATTTATTTGCGGTGAACACGGCGACCACACTCGGTGTTGATCAACTGTTTGCTCGTAATGAGCGCTTAGTTTGCTTCTTCGACACGGCCGATGGGCAATTGGCGGTTGTGTTGGTTGGCGCCATCATTGTTGCGGGTATCGAAACGGTGTGGGGCGGCGTTGAGGACCCCAATCCTGGCACCATTCGCGAACGTAAATTCGATGATAACGAGGCCATCACCTTAGAAGCGGGGGCTGAGTTAGGTCGTTTCTTCCTAGGGTCAACCGTCGTGCTACTTGCAGAGAACAATGAACTCGACTGGCAGGTAGAAACAGGGGCAAGCATTTTGGTGAATGCGCCACTCGCGAACTAAGAGCAAATGACTCATGCGCTTCAATAGCTCTCAGGGCTGCCCAAGCACTATAAGTTTTCTTCGGCAAAAGCAGCCAAGCGCGACCTAACAATGCCATTTATGAACATAATCCCAGCGTGGGGATAGTGTTTTGTCTTTTCAACTAAATAGGTCAGTCCCGAAGTGAGGGGCGAGATGTATTTATTGTCAATCTGCGCCAAGTTACCTAGAACCACTATTTTCGAATCAGCCCCCACGCGGCTAATAATCGATTTCAACTGAAATTGCGTCAGGCCTTGGGCTTCGTCGATGATGATATAGGCGTTGTTGAAAGAACGTCCGCGCATGAAATTGAGCGACTTAAACTGAATATTGGCCCGTTCTTTGACATAGTCAATGCTACCTCCCGCGCACTCATCGCCGCCATGCAAGATTTCGAGGTTATCGTCAAAAGCGGCTAACCATGGCGCCATCTTCTCCTCTTCGGTACCGGGCAAAAATCCAATATCTTCAGCAATGGGCGGCGTTGAACGAGCGACAATGAGTTTAGAATATTTGCGCTGCTCTAAAATGGCATGGAGACCGTAGGCAAGCGCCAGCAAGGTCTTACCAGAACCCGCAGGCCCCGTGAGCACGGTCATATCAATGTCGTCGTCATTGAGCAATCTCATGGCCATGGCCTGCTCAAGATTGCGCGGCGCCAAGCCCCAGAATCGCTGATTCATCAGGTTATCTCGGCTATCTACTCGTAAGTACACGAAGTCTGTATCTATCCGTGCCACATACGCCAAGAAAGCTTGATCGTCGTAGACGAACTCACTGGGGTAAGCAGTCGGCAGCGCCTCGCGAGCAATGCGATGCAAAGTCATATCATCCTCACGCACTGTGTCTACGTCGGTAATGGCGGCCCAGAAGTCGCCCTCAATGTGCTGATAACCCGTGGAGAGGAGGTCAATATCATCAAGCACACGATCGTGACGATAGTCCTCCACCTCCTCGAGCCCAGAACCCTTGGCTTTGATACGCATATTGATGTCTTTGGTAACCAAACACACCAGCCCCTTGGGATTCTCTTCTTGTAACCTTAACGCCACGTTGATAATTCGATTGTCATTAGCATGGTCATGGGTGGCATCCAAAAAAGGAATATCGTCATCATCCTGAATTAATTGATCGGGATAGATTGCTAACCGACCCAGGGGGCCAGACACGGTAGTGCCAGGAATTTCCACCCCCTGCTGAATTTCCTGAGGTGACGCGCCGTCAACGACTTTGTCGATCATTTGAATAGCGATGCGCGCCTCGCGTGACACGGCTTTGTCGCGCCGATCTTTAATATGGTCGAGCTCTTCAAGTACCGTCATAGGGATCACAACCTTGTGTTCTGCAAAGGTCGCGATAGCCGTTGGGTCATGGAGCAACACATTGGTATCGAGCACGTAAGTTTTCAAACTCTCCTCTGAACTATCAGTTATAACAGTACGCTCGGCAGCGATAGCTTCCATAAAAGATTCCTCGACGGACGTAACGACAATGAGTAAAAAAGTGTGGGAGGGTAGCTAGCGTGCCGTACTAAAAGCCGTAGTGGATACGATATAGGGAGTCGTACTCGGCGAGACATCACCCAGTGCGGTGACGCCGGTGCTTGCTGCTCAGCAGCTTTAACAAAACTCTCCAAGCACTTCGCTCGACTCGTCAAATAACGCCCGTCCTACTCAATAATTTTCGGCACGCCAACAGTAAACCGAGCCCAGAGACCGCTGTCAACGCAGAACGGCAAAAGTTAGGATAAACGACGATTCTCGCTGACACGGGCGCTGATTTTCGCTAGGATTCGCACCCTTACTTGCGCTGCCACCGCAGCCAACATGTCCACGATTCAGGGTTGTCAGGAGCGACGAGAGGCCATGCTGAACAACGATGCACTGGCCCAGCTAAAGGGTCTCAAACAACAAATTGAGGCGCAAAAGGAGCACACCGAGGCAACTGTCAAGGGAACCCAAAACCGCTATGGCTTTGCTGTAGTCGACGACGGGCGGGAAATCTTCATTCCGCCGGACGAGATGCTCAAAGTTCTACCTGGCGATCGAGTTCGCATTTGTATACGTCCGGCAACGGGAGGTAAAGGCAAGGCCAGTCAAGAAGGACGCACAGTTGCCGATATTGAAAAACTTATCGACAGTCCACTTGATCACTTTGTCGGCAAAGTAGTTAACAAAGGCAAAGCCGTTTTCGTATTACCCGACGTGGCAAATTTAAACCGATGGTTGTTTATACCGCCCCATGCGCGCAATGGCGCCAAGCCCGGAGATCGAGTCGAGTGTGCTGTTCTGCGCCATCCAATTCGCGATGGCAAGCCCTCAGCAAAGGTGCTTAGCCTCCTCGGTGACGATACAACGCCGGGCATAGAGAATAGTTACTGCGCGGTGCGTGCAGATATTCCAAGGGTCTGGCCGGAAAAGTGCGCACAAGCATTAACCGAGCATGCGGGCAAACATACGCCGCTGAAAGACAGTGATCGCACTGACCTGACACACCTATCTTTTGTCTCTATCGATTCCGCGCGCACCCTCGATATTGATGATGCGTTGTATGCCGAGGTAACGCATGAGGGTTGGGCGTTGTATGTCGCAGTGGCCGATCCAACCGCCTATCTTGACGATTTTGACGGCATTGATGAACAACTGTCACAACGCGGCACATCGGTGTATTTCCACGGCGACATGATCCCAATGCTACCCGATAGCATAACCCGCGATCTCTGTGCGCTAGCCGAAGACCAAGTTCGGCCTGCCTTGGTTTGCAAAATGACGGTCAGTGAAGACGGCCAAGTGGGTGAGTACAGTTTTATCAAAGCGACTGTGTGCTCGAAGGCCAAACTTTCCTACGCTGCAGTCGATCGCTATGTCACGGGCAGCAATGACGAACTCATCGCTTGGGCAAACCCATTGGAGGTACTGGTCCAGGCCTATAAAGCGCTTCGCCGCCATCGCGAGAACAATGAATTGGTCATGGAGGATCGCCGGGATTATCGCTGGCATTTAGGTGAAGACAAGCAAATTGAACATATAGAGGCGAGCGAAAAAATGGCCTCACAGCATCTGGTGGAGGAGTGCATGATTGCCGCCAACCGATGCGCCGCCCATTTCCTCGCGATGGCCGATGCCCCTGGCCCTTTCGTTGTCCATGCAGGCTTTAAGAAAGACCGCATTCAGGAAGCGCGTGACTTTCTAACGCAACACCTTCCGGAAATCGCTGACGCTCCCTTGGAAACGCTCGCCGGGTATCAACACGTACTCAAGGCGCTGTCCTCTTCTACAAATGAGCTACCGCTGCGCGCCATGGTTAACCGCTTACTAGCACGCGCCGAATTGAGTCGTACACCTGCTGAACATATGGGTATGGCGTTGCAGGCTTATACCAATTTTACGTCACCGCTACGCAAGTACTTGGATTTTCTCGTTCACCGACAAATTAAAGCTGTTTTGGCGGGCAGTCCCGACCAACGCCTCACAGATGAACAGCTTAAAGCCACCAGTCGCGCCGTGGCGCGTTGCCGCGATGCAACCCAAGCAGCAGAGCGCTGGCTTGCGGCCAACTACCTACAGAAACTCGCTACTACCGGCCAACAACGATTCAAAGCAACTGTGTCTCATATCACCAGCGCGGGCTTCAACGTAAAACTCGATGAGACAGGGCTAGAGGGTGTCGTGGATCTTCGCAAAGACCCCGAGAAGTTTAGCTTTGATAAGTGGACGGCAAGCCTTACCTCGACCACGCGTCGCTTTCGGTTGCAGCAAGCCGTGGAGGTTGAATTTGTCGGGAGTGATGAAACTCAAGACTGGAAATCTGAATTTATTGTTGTGGAAGGTTGCGGGTTAAAACCGCCCAAAGTATAGAGGTGCAATACCATGGCAGATGCCTACAGCGTTCGATCCCTCTTTAATGACCCTGCGTTAATTGGAAGGTCTGTCACGGTAAAAGGCTGGTTGCGCAGCAAACGTGACTCAAAGGCAGGCATTTCTTTTTTGGCCGTCCACGACGGCACCTGCTTTGATTCGCTTCAGGCGGTGGTGCCCAACTCCCTCGCCAATTATCAAAACGAAATCTTAAGCTTAAGTACCGGCTGTGCCGTTGCTGTGACCGGAGAACTGGTGGAATCGCAGGGCAAAGGGCAAAGCGTGGAAATACAGGCCACTGCAGTGACGGTCATTGGCACGGTGGATGACCCCGAGGGCTACCCCATTGCTAAGAAACGCCACACGTTCGAGTACCTGCGCACCCAAGCCCACCTACGCACGCGCACCAATACCTTTGGTGCCATTACCCGTGTCCGTCATGCATTGTCGCGGGCTATTCATGAATTTTTTCACCGCGAGGGTTTCTATTGGGTCAACACTCCCATCATAACGGCCAGTGATTGCGAAGGCGCTGGCGAGTTGTTTCGAGTTAGCACCCTAGATTTCGCTAATCTACCAAGAACCGCCGACGGCAAAGTTGACAACAGTCAGGATTTCTTTGGAAGCGAGGCGTTTCTTACTGTATCCGGCCAGTTAGCGGTAGAGTCGCACTGCCTGTCCATGGGCAAGGTGTATACCTTTGGTCCTACGTTCCGAGCCGAAAATTCCCACACCTCACGCCATCTAGCCGAGTTCTGGATGGTAGAGCCCGAAATTGCTTTTGCTGATCTCAATGACAACGCGGCTCTGGCCGAGCGTTTGCTCAGCAGCGTTATTGGCGAGGTTTTGGAGTGCTGCGCCGACGATATGGCGTTTTTTCAAAGCCGTATTGATGACACTGTCATCAGCCGCTTGCAAGGCATCGTCGACAATCGGTTTGAGCGCATGACCTACACCGAGGCTGTGAAGATTCTCGAGAACTGCGGCGAATCGTTTGAATACCCAGTGAGCTGGGGTATTGATTTAGCGTCGGAACACGAGCGGTTCTTGGCTGAAAAACATGTTGGTCGGCCGATCGTGGTGACCGACTATCCCAAGGACATCAAAGCGTTCTACATGCGACTCAACGACGACGGCAATACCGTAGCCGCTATGGATGTCTTGGCACCAGGTATCGGTGAGATTATCGGTGGCAGCCAACGCGAAGAGCGCTTAGATGTTCTCGACAGTCGCATGGATGATCAACTTAAACGCGATCTTTGGTGGTATAGAGACCTGCGACGCTTTGGTAGTGTGCCTCATGCGGGATTTGGTCTGGGATTTGAGCGCTTGCTAGCCTACGTCACAGGCATGGAAAACGTCCGTGATGTCATTCCGTTCCCACGCACACCGGGGCATGCTGAATTTTAACTCGCAAGGTGTAAACCGCACTCACGGCCCCACTGAAATTTAGTAGGGTCGAAGTAAGCGTGATCCCGTGGCAGCTTAAAGGCATCCAAATAAGCCACCATCTCATCATCTGCGTAGTCAAAGAATGGGGCCACCTTTAGGAGACCCTGCCCGTCAATGGTGACAATGTCGAGCGACCGGCGGTGGTCGGTTTGATCACGACGAATGCCGCTAATCCAAACCCGTGGTTCCAGCGTGCGAATAGCCCGTCGAAAAGGCTCCAGCTTCACTACATCGGTGAAGCGTTGATGCTGGGCAGTCTGATCGGGTGTGGGAATACCGCCAAATAACGCCTCAATGCGCGCCGTTGGCAATACAGGTCTGAAAACATGTAGATTCAAACCCAGCCTTTCACGCAGCACCCGTGCTGTTGCGTGAGTGGCTTGAGTATGAAAACCGTGATCAATCCAAACAATCGGCAGGTTGGGTGCCTCGCAACTCAGCGCATGCAGGGTTGCCGCCCCATGGCGCCCCATACTGGTTGTGGCGAACGTATTCTGGCCCAAAGTGAGCGCCCATCGAATACGTTCTGTCGGCGTGCAATGGCGCAGATGCGCATTGAGCGAGCCCAATTCACCCGGATCGGGCATCAAGAGGAGTGGCATAAGGTAGCCTTTGTGAGTTACCGAGAGGGGCCACCTTAATTTAATTCTAATTTAATATTAAATATCTTTTTATTATTTCTTTATAGAATAACTATCAGCGCGCTCATCGACGTAACTTTTTGAGACCTCGCTCTAGGTGATCGTGTAAATCGATATACGCTCGAGTGAGCTTGTGGCTTGGTGCTAAATAAATCAGCGGGCGCATTTCGTGGTGCGACTCACGCATCTTCACCGAGCTTGATAAGTAGGTATCGAGAACCGGGAAGCCCTCTGCTTTGAGATCAGCCACCAACTCTCCCGGCAACCGCGCCTGAGCATTGAACTGATTAATCACAATGCCTTCAATGGTCAGCGTGGGGTTGTGATCCTCTTGTAACTCCTCAATGTTGTCCATGAGTTCATACAAGCTTTGCTGCGCAAAGGTATCGCAATCAAATGGTACCAACACGGTATCGGCAGCTATGAGTGCAGATTTGGCATAAAAGTTAAAGTTGGGCGGCGTATCAATGTAAATACGATCGTATTCGCCCTCAAGCTTAGCAATGGCATCGCGCAACTTGTAAATTTTATAACGCGACTCAAGATCTTTCTCAATTTGGCCAAGCGCAGGGCTCGAGGGCATCAAATATAAATTGTCGAAAGGTGTTTCCCATACAAAAGAGTCAGGGTTCTTACGCATGGCGCGCGGGCCCACGGTTTGTTTAAACAGTCCAGCCACACCCTGAGCCTCTGCAGGAAATTGCTCAGCGTCAATTTCACCAACGAGATAATGGGTGGAATTGCCCTGAACGTCCAAATCCATTACCAACGTTCGCAGGCCACGACTGGCGCCAATAGCGGCCAAATTACACGTAATGGACGTTTTACCAACACCACCCTTTTGGTTAAAAACAACTCGATGCACGTCAAGTTCCTTTGCCGTAAGCGAACGCTCACAGTTTAAAGCACCAACGCTACCCGATGCTAATCGACTTGATCATTTCTATCTAAAATCAACCGCGCGACAAATAACCTCACCCATAGCTGAAGACGCG
>Ga0181560_10000398_pt1 | contig 39026 bp, 35 predicted proteins | sample 011ome_20_FD_133751 | JGI IMG/M metagenome (GOLD analysis project Ga0181560, IMG submission 133751) | Coastal salt marsh microbial communities from the Groves Creek Marsh, Skidaway Island, Georgia - 011509CT metaG (megahit assembly) | ecosystem: Environmental > Aquatic > Marine > Intertidal... | reverse complement strand
GCAAGGGGAAGTGGCGCTAAGTCTTGGCGCTACGATTTTGTAGAATTGGATACGTTCATCAAATTGTTGCCTTTTGCTTGGATCGTGTCACATTGGATGAAACAGAGGACAACATCGCGCAATGGCTGAGCTATCCGACATTGAGACATATCTCGCGCAATGCGCCTTAGGGGACCGAGACGCGTTCTCATCGCTTTATTCTGCGACATCAGCGAAACTATTTGGCATTTGCTTGCGTGTGTTAGGTAATCGGGCAGAAGCCGAGGATGCCTTGCAGGATGTTTTTGTCAAAATATGGCATAATGCGGATCGCTATCAGGTAAATGGACTGAGCCCGATGACGTGGCTGATTACCATTGCGCGCAACCTGTCGATCGACAAATTGCGCGCCCGTAAGACGGCGCGGGGCACGGGATTGGATGAGGCAGAGGATTTGCCGAGCTCAGCAGCTGGGCCAGAGGCGCTTGCGATTGCGGCGTCGGATCGGGGGCAAATCGTGGCCTGTATGGCCGAGTTGGAACCTGACAGATCGGATGCGGTGCGCCGTGCCTATCTGGAGGGGGAAACGTACCAAGAGCTGGCCGCGCGTTACAGCGTGCCACTTAACACCGTTCGGACGTGGCTACGCCGCAGTCTGATCAAATTGAAAGACTGTTTGTCGCGATGACCGATGACAATGACACAAATGACGAGATCGCTCTCGCCGCCGAATATGTCTTGGGTCTTTTGACCCCCGGAGAGGCTGTGGCGTTTGAGGATGTGCTGTCGATTGATCCCGAGATGCGCGAGCATTACGCGGCATGGGCCACCAATTTTGCGTCTTTGACCGATGATATCGCCCCCGTCACGCCGCCTGCGCATTTGCAGTCGCAGATCACGGATAAGCTGTTTGGGTCTGCGGAGAAAAAACCGTCAATCTTTGCGCGTTTAGGCTTCCTTGGCCCTGTTTTGGGTGGGTTGGCTGCGGCCGTGCTGGTCTTGGTCATCATGAACCAAACGAATTTCCTCAAAGATGCAGGACCGACTTATGTTGCTGAAATTGCAGCGGAAGATGCGAGCCTTGTTGTTCAGGCCAGCTTTGACCCTGCCACTGGGACGTTGCAGATGATCCGCGAGGCAGGCACGCCGCTTGCGGATCGTAGCCAAGAGCTATGGCTGATCGTTGGTGAGAATGCGCCGATATCCTTGGGCGTTTGGCCACAAGACAAGGCAGAGGCTACTTTGGCGATCCCTGCCGAATTGGCGGCGCAAATGCCCAACGGCGTGCTTGCGATCACCGACGAGCCCTTGGGTGGTTCGCCATCGGGCAATCCGACGGGCGCTTTGCTTGCTGCGGGTCCGGTGACGCTTCTTTAGCGATTGCTGAAACTATTTGGTGTGCTGCCGCGTGACTTCATCGTTGCGAAGGTGGACCAGTGTTACCGCATCTTTTGCGACGCATGTGAGGCAAGATCGCGCGTATCCCGTGTCCCCAAGACGATCACAATTGCCTCACATGATCGTGCGCTGCCCAGAAATCCATGGGTTTCGAGCAGCGCACGACTTACACATGCGGCAACACGAAATGGAGAAGACCAATGATGAACCGCCGCAAATTTACGCTGACTGCCCTTTTGGCCGCGACCGCGCCCGCAGCCTTGCGTGCCGAATCCTTCGAAGTGACACGCACGGATGCGGAGTGGAAAGCGATGCTGACCGACCTGCAATATCAGGTGATGCGCCATGAGGCGACAGAGCGGGCAGGAACCAGTCCGCTGGACAAGAACTATGACGCGGGCACGTATCTGTGCCGTGGATGCGATTTGCCGCTCTATTCCAGCGATGCCAAATTTGATAGCGGCACTGGCTGGCCAAGCTTCTTTGAGAGCCTGCCAAATGCGATTGGGACCAAAGAGGACAATACGCTCTTTAGCACCCGCACAGAGGCGCATTGCCGCCGTTGTGGCAGCCATTTGGGTCATATCTTTGACGACGGACCCGCGCCCACGGGCAAGCGTCATTGCCTCAATGGCGTGAGCTTGAACTTCTTAGCCGCGTAAATTCCGCCTGCACATTTCCTGCACAAGCCCCCGCGATCCTATGCGATTTCGGGGGCTTATTCATGTGGTGAAACAAGGAGTTGTAATATTATGCAAAAGAGAAACCTGTTGCCTGGAATTTTGTTGGTTGGTGCCGCTGGAGGTGGCACGGGCTATGCTATGCTGCCCGATTTCTGGTTTGGCATCACGACGTTTCTGGGGGCCTGTGGAGCGGGCGCTTGTGTGATCACATTGTTTGGACGCGGGCGATACTTGGGCTGGGGATTGGCATTGGTCGGGGCCGTTTTGGCGACGATGGGGGCAAGCGCGACGTTTGGTTTGGCCTTCAACACACGGGCGTTCTACGAAGTGCCAATATTGGTTTTTCTTGAGATCACCGAGCACCCGACGACCCTGTTTTGGTGGCTCGCAACAATGGGTGCTGCGCATCTTGTGACCTTCCGTTTACGTCAAGACTAGAAACAGTGATTTTCTAAACGAAGATTGGGTGATCCCGCGCAATATGCTAAAACGGCTCCATAATGATGCAATATCTCACGCCTTTGCTGCGCCAATTGGAGCGACTTTCCTTCACGCCAGCAGAGCGTGGGATGGTTTATGCCTATGTGACAGTGGCTGGATTTGGGGCGGCTTTGGGCCTGAACGTCGTTCTGACTTTGGGCGGTGTTGCCGCAGCAATCGCACCGTTTTCGACCTATGACTATTGGGTGATCCTGTCGAGCGCGGTTGGCGCATGTGCGGGACTTTACCTTGGCCGCCACCGTTTGGGGAATGAGGGTAAACGGGGGCTCATGCAGGCCGCGTTTGGAATGATCTGGGTCAGTTTTGTGGGGGCCTTGATCGGCGGCACTTTGGCCTTGCCGTTCTATGGCACCATGTTCGGGCCGTTTACGCTCATCATGTCGCTCATCAACGCACCTGTTTTGGCGCTTCTCTGGGCCTGTTCACTGATTTCGGCACATATCATGATCAAACAGCGGCGGGTCGAGCGGGACAGCATCCTTTTCGTAGAGCTGCCCCAAAACTCGTCCAACTACTTTTAATCTTTGAAGCTACGGCTGCTTTTGATCTGATCCCACGCCCAAACAACTTCGTTGAGCTGGTCTTCCTGGCTACGATCACCGCCATTCATATCAGGGTGAAGAACCTTGATAAGGGACTTATATTGCTTGCGGATTTCTGGTTTTGTCCAATTGTCCTTCGCATCCAAAATCTCGATTGCACGGCGTTCTGTCGCGGGGAGGCGGCGGCCAGCAGCGGGGCCTTTGCCCGGGTTCTGGGTCGCATTTGCGCCAAGCACCTGATGCGGATCATCCACGCCCAAACGTGCCCAAGCACGCTGTTCTTCAGAACGCTTGCCAAACGGTTTTGTCGGACGCTCCCAAACGCGGTCTTGGTCCATTTGGGCAGCAAGTTCGGCCTCTGACGTGGTGTCAAAGAAGTTCCACTTGAGGTTGTATTCGCGCACGTGCTGTTGGCAGAACCAAAAGTAGTCGTCCATCACGTCGGGTGACTTTGGCGCACGATATTGGCCCGCTTCTTCGCAGCCGTCATGATCGCAAATGCGTTGCGATGTCTCGGACGCGCCAGACATACCGCGACGCCCGCGCGGATTTTTCTTTTTGGAGGATGACACGGACATGTCAAAACCAAAGGGGTCATTCTTCTTCATTATGCTACTCAAACCTTTCCGACTCGGCCAATAGACTTTAAGCCTCTCACTGTCAGATAGAAGGGGGCTAGGTGAAAATAATGGGGCTGGACATTGAGATAAAAGCGGCTTTGGAGGTCGCGTTCGCCGCGAACACCCTAGAGGTGATCAACGAAAGCCATAAACATAGTGGTCATGCGGGTGATGATGGGACGGGCGAAAGCCATTGGCGCATCGTGATTTCTGCGCCTGAATTTGCCCCGATGACGCGGATTGCACGCCATAGAGCCATTCACACAGCACTTGGCCCCGCGATTATCGGACGCATCCACGCCCTCGCCATCGATATTCAGTAATTATTCGGCAGCGACCTGCGGCTCTGGGCGGGCAGGGTCGGCGGCCAGAGGTTTGGCTTCGACCTTTGGTGCCTCGGCCACAGCAGAGGGTGCCTGCATCATTCGCTCGACGGGTTTTTGAACTGCGACATGGGCTTCGACGGTGCGGCGGAAGACCAGCATATTCTGAAATGTCGTTACGCGCTTTGTGAAACCCGACCGCTCTTCGCAGGGCAATGTATCGGTGCGCTGGTATTCCCAGCCATCCGCGCCAAGCTCGTTCATGGCCGTCTGAAGGGTAAGAGCGAAACGCTCTTCCGAGGATTTCACGCCCTTGGCTTTCAGGCTCGTCTTTGGAGCAGGAATGACTTTATATTCATATTGAGACATTGGATTACCTTCAGTTCCCCTTGAGCCTTGTATCAAGAAAGCAGCGCAAATCCAAGTATTCGCACGATAAAATCTCTGCCGCTAGGGCTAGTGGTTGACGTATGGTCGCGCCGCTAGGTCTGGGTCAGAACCAGCGTAAAAACCGAAACACCAAAACCACCAGTGCCCCAATAGCCACACATCCAGCCGCCACCAGAGCAAAGCCGGCCTGTGAATTGATCAACGGCATGCCCCCCACATTGATCCCGAATAGCCCCGTCAGGAAGCCAAGAGGCAGGAATACGGCTGCGATGATCGACAAGACATAGGTGTTGCGCCCGAGTGCCTGTGCCGCCTTCGCGTCCTCGTGGTCTTGGATCGCCGCCAGCCTGTCATTGGTCGCGTCGAGCTCTTCAATCGTGCGTTTGTTGCGGTTGATCGTCTCGTTCAAATGCCCGCGTGCCACATCGTCTAAGGGCCAGACGGTGCCGGCGCCCAAAATGTTGAGCGCCTCGGATTGCGGGCGCACAAAGCGGCGCAGTTTGATGATGGACTGGCGCAGGGCAGGGATGTTTTCGGATGGTGCCGTGCGCTCGTCATAGGCGCGGTCCTCGGCTTCGTCGGTCTCTTCGGCAAGGCTCAGCGAGACCGCTTCGATCCGTTTCGTAAGGCCAAATGCGAGGGCGGCGAGGAAGGCGGCTATATCGCGGGGCGGATTGCCTGCGTCGATGTCGGCACGGACCGCGTCAAGGGCGAAAATCCTGTCGCGTCGAGACGAGACGATGAGGCCGTCCGAGACCCACAAGCGGATCGAGACCATGTCTTCGATTTCAGCACCTTCATTCAAGTTCACGCCGCGCAAGTTTAGGATCATACCATTTTTTACGGCGTCACAATGTGGACGGGTCGCGGTCTGCAAAAGCGATTTCGCGGCGGTTCTGGGCAAATGTTGATTTGCCCAAACCTCAAACGCAGGATCGACAAGGTTGAAGTGCAGCCAGCGGTAGGCCATTTCAGATTTTGCACTTGGCCATTCTTCGGAAACCGCATGGGCATGGCCATGTTCGTCGATATCATAGGCGCAAACGGGGGCGATGGTCTGAGCGTTCAAATCCTGGCGCCTCCCGCTATTTTTATGATCTGAAGTAGGACGGGTTTTAACCCATCCCGCCGTTATAAGCCAAGTTTCGCCGCGACCAATTGGTTCACCATCGCAGGGTTAGCTTTGCCGCCAGTCGACTTCATCACTTGGCCCACAAACCAGCCCGCGAGCTTTGGATTGGCTTTCGCTTTTTCCACTTGGTCTGGGTTTGCGGCGATGATTTCATCCACGGCGGCCTCAATCGCTCCTGTGTCCGTAACCTGCTTCATGCCTTCGGTTTCAACGATTTCCTCAGGGTCGCGGTCTTGGGTATAGGCGATCTCAAACACGTCCTTGGCGATCTTGCCAGAGATGGCGTCGGATTTGATCAGGGCCACGATCTGCGCCAAACGATCGGCAGAAATCGGGCTCTCGGTGATGTCCTTGTCGTCTTTCTTCAATCGTCCAAAGAGTTCGTTAATCACCCAGTTTGCGGCAAGCTTGCCATCCGCACCTGAAGCCACAGCTTCAAAATATCCCGCATTCTCAACGTCAGCAGTCAGAACACTTGCATCGTAGTCGGACAAGCCGAAGTCGCGGATAAAGCGGGCTTTCTTGGCGTCTGGCAGTTCAGGTAGGCGTGCTGCGATCTCGTCAACCCACGCCTGTTCGATCTCCAAAGGCAACAAATCAGGATCGGGGAAGTAGCGGTAATCATGTGCTTCTTCCTTTGAGCGCATAGAGCGCGTCTCGTTCTTATCTGGATCATAAAGACGCGTTTCCTGCACGACCTCTTTGCCGTCCTCAATCAGCGCAATCTGGCGCCGCGCTTCGACCTCAATCGCGGCTTGGATAAAGCGCATCGAGTTCATGTTCTTGATTTCGCAACGCGTGCCGAGGTGGCTAAAGTCTTGGGTCGCTTGATATTTTTCGTACTGACCTGGCTTGCAGATCGACACGTTCACGTCAGCCCGCAGGTTGCCGTTTTGCATATTGCCATCGCATGTGCCCAAGTAACGCAGAATTTGACGCAACTTGACCACATAAGCGGCTGCTTCTTCAGGTCCGCGAATATCAGGCTTCGAGACGATCTCCATCAGGGCAACGCCCGTGCGGTTCAGGTCAACAAACGACATATTCGGGTCCATGTCGTGAATGGATTTGCCCGCGTCCTGCTCAAGGTGGATACGCTCGATACGGACATTGCGCGCCTTGCCGTCACCCATTTCGACCAGCACTTCACCTTCGCCGACAATGGGATGGTAAAGCTGGGAAATCTGGTAGCCCTGCGGCAAGTCAGGGTAGAAATAGTTCTTGCGGTCAAACGCGGACATCAGGTTGATTTGCGCCTTAAGGCCCAATCCCGTGCGCACGGCGAAAGCCACACATTCCTCGTTAATCACAGGCAACATGCCGGGCATACCCGCATCAACAAAGGCCACGTTGGAGTTTGGCTCTGCGCCGAATTGCGTGGATGCTCCCGAGAATAGTTTCGCTTTGGTCGCGACCTGCGCGTGGACCTCTAAGCCGATCACCAGCTCCCAGTCATTTTGCGCGCCAGCGATCACCTTAGGTGCGGGGGCTTCATAGGTCACGTCAAGCATGGGAACACTCCAAAGGCATTATCTCTCTGGGCGGTTCTATGCCACTCAGAGGGGCGGGACAAGATGGGGGTGACGTTTCGCTTGCCACAAAGGGGGTCTTTAGGGCAGTTTCCGGCACATGATGATATTCAAGTCAATCCTGGGGGGGATTGTGGCCGTTGTCTTCGCAGGCTCTGCACTGGCGGATCCCGCGATTAGGCCATTTTCCCATGATGATGCGGTCGCCGTAGCGGCAGTGGCAAAGGTTGAGACCTTGGCCAGTTTCCGTGTCGTTGCACGCCCTGACCACATGGTGCGCTATCCTGTAGAAGTGCAAACCGTCACTGCAAGCACCGTACGCCCTGTTGCGCGTGACGACTATTTGCCCAAAGCCCGCTGGGACTTCAAGAACGGAACCGAAATCTGGACCCGCGCCGCAATGGTTGCCGTGGGCGATCAGGGGGCTGGTCTTGCGGATGTTATCCCGCGAGATATCTCCACTTGGTGTCCCGCTTATGCGCAAAACTCGGATACGATGCGCGAGGCGTTTTGGGTTGGTATGATGTCGTCGCTTTCAAAATACGAGAGCACCTATAATCCCAAGGCCGTCGGTGGCGGTGGGCGTTGGTACGGATTGCTGCAAATCTATCCTGACACGGCCCGCCGTTACGGGTGCCGTGCGACCACAGGTGAGGCATTGAAAAAACCCGCTGATAACTTGTCATGCGCTGCCCGCATTATGGCCGTGACCGTAACACGCGACCGAGCAGTTGCCCTGCACGATGGACGGTGGCGCGGCGTTGCGGCCGATTGGGGCCCGATGACGAACAGCAGTAAAATCGCAGAAATGGCCGCTTGGACCAGCAAGCAAGACTATTGCCAGCCACAAGCCAACGCCATGCGCCCGCAAGCGAGGCCCGAAACACCCGTTTGGGATGTGTCTGTCTCGACCATGAGCAGCCCAGCCCAGTAACTACCCCAAGATGCGCGTGATGATCTCGGTCGTGTCGCGGCTCAGGTTCGGCATGGATTTGATACGTTCCATCGCGGCCCGCATTTGCGCCTGACGGGCAGGGCTATAGCGTTTCCAAGTCTCAAAGAAGGTCGCCATGCGGGCGGTGGTTTGCGGGTTCATCGGGTCCAATTTGATCAGGCAGTCCGCGAAAAACGCATAGCCCGACCCATCGGCGGCGTGGAAACCAGCCGCGTTATTGGCCAGTGCGCCAATGACCGCGCGGAAGCGGTTAGGGTTTTTCCAGTCGAATTCCGGGTGCTGGGTTAGCGCCTTGGCGGTTTTCACGGCCTCGTCTGGCCCCGCACAGCCAACCTGCATGCCAAACCATTTGTCCATGACCAGGCGGTCGTCTGACCATTGGGTTTCAAAGGCGGCAAGCTCTTTTTGTCCCGCGCCGATGTTCAAGAGGCAGGCAAGGGCCGCCTGTTGCTGGGTCATATTGTCGGCGCTTGCATATTGCAGCGCCGCCTGATGCCCACCATCGATGCGGCTCATATAGCTGAGGACGCGGTTGCCAAGGGCGCGTTTTCCCGCATCAATCGCGTTGGGATCATAGGGGCCAGTGATCGCCATTTCTGCATAAATTCGGGGCGTAATATCCTGTAAATGTTGCGCAATTTGCAGCTTAAGCCCCTCATGGGCGAGATAGATATCCAGAGGTTCAGGAATGCCGCCGCCATCCACAATTGCCTGCGCTGTTTCGTCCTCTGAGGGGATCTGCAATGCGAGTGCACGGAAGGCAGGGTCGAGGGTGTCGTTACGCAGAACGGCGGCGAGACCGTCAAGGAAGGCCGTGTCAGGACTGCCACCGTTTAACGCCATATCGAGCAAAACATCCCGCGCCAACATGCGCCCCGCGTCCCAGCGGTTGAACGGGTCGGTGTCATGGGCCAGCAAGATAGCGCGGTCTGCTGCAGTTTGGTCGTGGTGGACGATAACAGGGGCGGAATAATCGCGCAGGATCGAGAGGATCGGTTTTTCCGAGATGCCGTCAAAGGTGAAAACCTGTTCAAACTCAGAGAATTCCAACGTCTGCGTCGCTAAAACCTCGCGTCCGTCTTTCGCAAGGAGACCCATAGAGACTGGGATCACGTGCGGTTCTTTTGGGCTGCCGTCAGGGGTCGCTGGCAATTCTTGGCGCAAGGTCAGCGTGTAGGTGTTGCCCTCATGCGCATCGCTGACATGCAGATGCGGTGTGCCAGCTTGTGCATACCAGCGGGCGAATTGGCTAAGGTCGCGGCCCGTGGTGTCCTCGAATACTGCGACCCAATCCTCGATCGTCGCAGCCTCTCCATCGTGGCGGTTGAAATAAAGCGTGCAGGCCTCCGCATAGGCCTCGTCGCCGACAAGGCGTTTGAGCATGCCGATGACTTCGGCGCCCTTTTCATAGACCGTTGCCGTGTAGAAATTGTTAATTTCGGCAAAGCTGGCAGGGCGCACAGGATGGGCCAATGGGCCGCGATCCTCTGGGTATTGGTTGGCGCGCATGGTGAGCGCATCGTCGATCCGCTTGACGGCATGGCCGCGCATATCGCCGGTGAATTGCGCGTCGCGGAAGACAGTGAGACCCTCTTTCAGGCACAACTGGAACCAATCACGACAGGTGATCCGGTTACCCGTCCAGTTATGAAAATACTCGTGTGCGATGATCGCCTCGATGCGTTCAAAGTTTGCGTCGGACGCGGTTTCGGGGGAAGCCAATACGCAGCTTGAGTTGAAAATGTTCAAGCCCTTGTTCTCCATTGCGCCCATATTGAAGTCATCAACGGCAACAATGTTGAAAATGTCCAAGTCGTATTCACGCCCGTAGACATCCTCGTCCCACTGTATCGACTTCTTCAGCGCGTCCATCCCAAAGGCGCATTTACCTTCGTCACCCTTCCGAACGTAGATATTGAGCGCGATATCCTTGCCCGACATGGTGGTGAATGTATCCGCGTGCGCGACCAGATCGCCTGCGACCAGCGCGAACAAATACGCGGGCTTTGGCCAAGGGTCGTGCCATTCGCCAGCAGCGACAGGATTTCCGTTGGACAGCAAAACAGGCATGTCACTTTCAATTTTTACCGTAAAAACTGCGATGACGTCGGGGCGGTCGGGGTAGTACGTTATCTTACGAAAACCCTCGGCCTCGCATTGCGTGCAATACATGCCATTTGACATATAAAGACCTTCAAGTGCCGTGTTGCTCGCAGGCGCAATCTCGACCTCTGCCTCGAAGATAAAAGGGGCGTTTGGTACGTCGCATGTCAGGCCAGCGTCGGTCACATCAGGGGTGATTGCGACCCCATCAATATGCGCGGAAATCAACTTAAGCTCTTCACCATGCAGGAAAAAATCTCGGCTTTTTGCGTCAGGGTTCGGGCGGAAAGCTATGCGTGATACAACACGGGTCGCAGTGGGGGAAAGCCGAAACGTCAGATGAACCGTGTCGATCAAATAGGCAGGCGGAGTGTAGTCAGCGAGGTAGATCGTCTGCGGCGCGGCATGGGTCATTTGGGTAATCCTGGTGCGAGTTCATAGGGCGAACCTAGGCTGCGGGAACAGGGCATTCAAGCGGGATGGGCGAACCGTTTGAAAGACTTTCAAATGAAATTGGTAAAAAGTTATGACCACCCATGTTGCCTATAGGAAACTTTTCTTCTAGCGTCGCGGTAACAACGACGCATTTCATGGAGGACGTCATGATCGAACGTATTGAGAAGCACGGGTTGCAGGTTGATCGCAAACTGGCCGACTTTATCGAGGGCCGAGCCATCGTAGATACTGGCGTCGATGTAGATGCGTTTTGGGCGGGGCTGTCTGCGATTGTTCATGATCTTGGGCCGCGTAACCGTGCGCTACTAGAAAAGCGTGAGAAAATTCAAGAGCTTATCGATCAGTGGCACATTGCCAACCGCGATGGGGATGCCGCGACCTATCAGGCGTTCCTGCGAGAGATTGGTTATTTGGTTCCAGAAGGACCGGATTTTGCGATTGAAACCGTAAACGTTGATCCTGAGATCGCGACCTTTGCGGGGCCGCAACTCGTTGTGCCGATTACCAATGCGCGCTTTGCGCTGAACGCGGCAAATGCCCGATGGGGGAGCCTTTATGATGCGCTTTATGGCACCGATGCGCTGGGCGATTTGCCAAGCGGTAAGGGCTATGACGCGGAGCGTGGCGGCCGCGTGATCGCTTGGGGGCGTGCGCATTTGGATGCGGTGGCACCTTTGGCATCGGGGTCTTGGGCCGATGTGGATATGGATGCGCTGACGCTTGCTGATGGGGCGCAACTTATCGGAACGGCTGTGCGTGGCGGTGTGAAGGTGACGGCCTTGCGCGTGAACGGGTTGCTCATAGAGGTGCATGTGGACCCCTCAAGCCAGATTGGCGCGCAAGATAAGGCAGGGATTTCAGATATTTGGCTTGAGTCCGCGATGTCGGCCATTATGGATTGCGAAGATTCCGTTGCCGCCGTAGATGCCGAGGACAAGGTCGTGGCTTACGGCAATTGGCTTGGCCTGATGCGTGGTGATTTGACTGAAGAGGTCACAAAGGACGGCAAGACGTTTACCCGCAAACTGCATGATGATCGCACCTATGAAACCTCAAACGGGCCCCTGACGACCAAGGGGCGGTCACTTATGTTGGTGCGTAATGTCGGCCATCTCATGACGAACCCTGCGATTTTGGACCGTGATGGGATCGAGATCGGTGAGGGAATCATGGACGCGATGTGCACGACACTGATTGCGATGCATGATTTGCAGCGTGAGGGCGGCAATTCGGTACATGGGTCGGTCTATGTGGTGAAGCCAAAGATGCACGGGCCTGAGGAAGTTGCCTTTGCCGCGCAGATTTTTGACCGTGTCGAGGCGGCGCTTGGCCTGCCGCAAGATACTGTGAAAATAGGTATTATGGATGAGGAGCGCCGCACATCTGCGAACCTCAAGGAATGTATCCGCGCCGCGAAATCGCGGGTCGCGTTCATCAACACGGGCTTCCTTGATCGCACAGGTGACGAGATTCACACGAGCATGGAAGCGGGGCCGATGGTGCCCAAGGGCGAAATGAAAACGCTGCCTTGGATCACGTCTTATGAAGATCGCAACGTGGATATTGGTTTGGCTTGCGGGTTGCAGGGCAAGGCGCAGATCGGCAAGGGGATGTGGGCTATGCCTGACCTGATGGCCGACATGTTAAAGGCCAAGATTGGTCATCCGAAAGCGGGTGCAAATTGCGCTTGGGTGCCGAGCCCGACAGCGGCGACGTTACATGCGACGCATTACCATAAGGTTGACGTATTCGCGCGCCAGAATGAGATCAAATCGGGCGGCGCGCGGGGGACTTTGGATGATCTGTTGACGATCCCCGTGGCGGTAAATCCGGAATGGTCTCAAGAGGTTATCACGACAGAAGTCGAGAATAATGCGCAAGGGATTTTGGGCTATGTGGTGCGCTGGATTGATCAGGGCGTGGGCTGCTCCAAGGTGCCTGACGTGCATGATGTTGGCCTGATGGAAGACCGCGCGACGTGCCGGATTTCGAGCCAAGCACTGGCAAACTGGCTACATCATGGCGTGGTCTCCGAGCCAGAGGTAATGGACGCGATGCGGAAAATGGCCGCCGTTGTTGATGGGCAAAATGCGGGCGATCCTGCATATCGTCCAATGGCGCCGACATTTGACGGGATCGCATTTCAGGCGGCCTGCGACCTTGTATTTCAGGGGCGCATTCAACCGTCGGGGTATACCGAACCTGTCTTGCACCGCCGCCGTTTGGAGTTGAAAGCGCAACGCAATCATTAACGAATGATGGGTCAAGACCCATCCTGATAGGAAACGAAAATGGTAGAAGTTTCAATTACTAAGGCGAGAATGATCATTCGCAAGGCGATGGCGAAGGGCGAGGAGATGGGTTTCAAACCGCTCACGGTCATCGTGCTTGATAGCGGTGGTCATGTGAAAGCGTTTGAACGGGCAGACGGGGCTGCACCAGGTCGGTTTGGAATTGCGCACGGCAAAGCATATGGCTCTGTAATGCTGGGAATGGCTGGCACAGCACAGATGGCGCGGGCTGAAGCGCAGGCCTATTTCATGGCCGCGGTAAACGGGGTTTACGGTGGGCAGGTTGTGCCAGTTCCAGGTGGGATACTGCTGCGGGACAAGCGTGGCGCTGTGATCGGTGCTGTTGGTGTGACGGGGGATACCTCGGACAATGACGTCATTGCGGGACTTGCGGGAATTGAAGCGGCGGGTTTGACTGGCGAAGCGTAAGCTACGGGTTTTCTTATTGAAAACATCGCGCTACATTCCCTGTGAATTCAGAGGGAGAGCCCCATGTCGCGACCTGTGGTCGGTATTATTGGCAATAGCAATTTGATTGACGGGGAATACCCTGTTCACGCGGCCGGAAAGATGAACGTCGACGCGGTTGGCGGTGTTTGTGGTGCTATCCCTTTGATAATACCTACAGATCCCGAGTTCATTCACGCAGCGGAGCTGATGGAGATTTGTGACGGGTTCCTTTTTACAGGGGGGCGTCCGAATGTTCACCCTGAGGAATACGGCGAGGCGGAGACCGAAGCGCATGGCGCGTTTGACCGTGCGCGGGATGCGGTGGCGTTGCCGCTGATCCGTGCATGCGTTGAGGCCGGCCAGCCGATAATCGGAATTTGTCGAGGATTTCAAGAGGTTGCAGTGGCGATGGGGTCAACACTGCATCCTGAAATTCGTGAGCTGGAAGGCCGCGATAATCACCGTATGCCGCCCGATGGCACCTTGGCCGAGAAGTTCGCGTTGCGACATAAGGTGAATTTTGTAGCGGGCGGACCGTTTGAGAAAATCATCGGTTCTCAAGAGGTTATGACGAATTCTCTGCATGGTCAGGGGATCAAGGTCGCGGGGCCACGGATCGTGATTGACGGGTTTGCGCCTGATGGGACGCCTGAGGCGATTTATGTGAAGGGTGCAAAGGGATTTACCCTTTCAACGCAATGGCATCCAGAGTGGAACGCGGGATGTGATCCTGTGTCTAGGCCCTTATTTGAGGCCTTTGGAGCCGCTTGTGTCGCATTTCGGGCAGCGCGATTGGGTCTGCGCAAGACGGCTTAAAAATGGATGTGATATGCGTGCACACCGCGTGCACAGCGCGTGCACCGAAGTGTGCAAAGATGGCGGCGCAGGGGCATACCCCGCGCCGCCGTTTTTACATTAGACGATCAGAAGATCGGCTTCGTGACGCTTGAGACAGCGACGCGCGGTCTGACCGTAGCCGTTCACGTTTGTCCGTAACTCTGGGAAGAGCGCGAAGAGTTCGTCGCGGGCGGGGTCGCTGATGGCCGTCAGGCCCACATCGCCGGGGTGGAAGCTCTCGGTTGCAGCACCTTCGGCGTAGACAACTTCGTGCTCGTCAAACATCATGTGGATGTAGGTCACATTGCCGCCCGCATCTTGGGTGACGAGCCTGCCGTCAACGAGGTGCTTGGCTGCAATCAAGACTTCGCTTTCGCCAAACAAAAGCTCCGCACGGTAGCCTTGGAACATCATGCGATGCTGTGGAGATACAAGCAGGTCGCGCTCTTGGCCTGTCACCACACCCGGGCGGATGCGGATTGGGGCAAAGTTTTCAAGGGCAGGCACGGTGCGGCTTTGGATCCAGCGGATGGGCTGGAGGCCGTGGTCACGTGTGACGACCAAATCGCCGACGCGCAGGGTTGCGATGTCGCGGGCGCCTTTTGGTGTGGCGATACGTGTGCCAGGTGTGAAGCAGATGATGTTCTCGATCTCGGAGAAGTTGAGGATCGTGCCATCGTCCATCGTCACGGACCCGTGGAAGGTCTCGTTGCCATCAGCGTTGATGCCATCGCTAATTTTTACGAGGGTCGAGAGGTCGGCAAGGCCGCCAAGTTGCAGCGTATCGCCAAGGCGCGTCGTTTCGCCGCCAGAACCACCCGTAACCGTGATCGTGCCATTGGTTGGCTCGCCAAGATCTTCGGCCACGAATGTATCATCACCCGTGCCGCCTGCGACCGTGTCGCCCTCAGAGAAGGTGATGACATCGTTGCCTGCGTCGCCGATGAGGCTGTCTGCGCCAGCGCCACCGGTCAGCAGGTCGCCGCCGTCGCCGCCGTAGATGACGTCGTCGGCCGAGCCGCCTGTCAGGATGTCAAAGCCGCCTTCGCCCGAAATCGTGACGGACGCATTGCTTGCGCTCGCATTGACATAATCGGAGGTAGCGGTGCCGACGATCGCTTCGATTTCCGAGAAGCTACCGGTTGCGTCAGGTCCAGCGACAGAGCTGCCGTCGACCAGATATGTGCCGCTCTCGTCGCCCGTGAAGGTGACGTTTGCGCCCGCGCCAAAGGTCGCGCCTTGGAAAGAGAGGGTGTCGGTATCGCCTGCGTTTTCACCGCCGACAATCGTGTCGACACCGCTGTTTTCGTTGAGAACGAAGGTATCGTTCCCCGTGCCGCCGTCGATGCTATCGGTGCCTGCGCCGCCATCGATCAGATCGTCACCCGCGCCAGCCGCAATACTGTCGTCACCGGATCCGGTTGTGATCACGTCATTGCCAGCGCCCGCAAGCACGGTTGTGTTAGATGTTGCTGCTGCACCGTCAAAGGTGTCGGCGCTATCGGTCAGATCAAAGGTTTCGATCTCGGTGAATGTGCCTGTGGCCGCGGCGTTGTTGAAGTCATAGGTGCCCGCTTCGTTGCCGGTGAGGGTAACGTTGGTGCCGCCTGTTGTGCTCAGGTCGTTGAGATCAAGCGTATCGTTGTCGAGACCGCTTGTGTCTTCGCCGCCTTCAATGACGTCGGTGCCATGGTTGTCGCCGACCACGATAGTATCGTTGCCCGTTCCGCCGTAGATGAGGTCGTCATCGATGTTACCGACAAGGATGTCGTCGTCGGCACCACCGTACAGTGTGTCGTTGCCAGCATCGCCACTGATCGAGTCGTTGCCCGCATCGCCAAACAGCGTATCGCCTTCATAGCTCCAGCCACCGCCGTTGATCGTGTCGTTGCCGTCGCCACCATAGACAAGGTCGTTGCCGATGGATGCGCCCACGACGTCATCGCCTGCGCCGCCGTACACGGTGTCGTTCCCGTTTTCTGCATAGACGGAGTCGTTGCCGTCGCCGCCATAGACAGTATCGTCCCCAAGGCCGGTTTGCAGCAGGTCATTACCTGTGCCGCCGTAGACTTCATCGTTGCCGTCACCCGCGTAGATGCTGTCGTTGCCGTCGTAGCCGTAGATCAGGTCGTCGTTGCCTGTGTCGCCCGTCAAAATCGCGTCGTTGCCGTCGACCATATCGCCGTCAGGGTCACCGGTGTAAGACGCATCGATGATGTCGTCACCAGATGTGCCCTCGACCGTCCCGTCGGACATCGGAATGCCGATCGCGTTGAGGTAGAACGGGTTGTCGGCCTCGGTTGGGGAAATCCCGTTCAAAACGACGGTATCGCCGCTCGGGAATGTCAGCAAGGCGTTGCCGTTGCCGTCATCCGACACGACCACATCGTTTGTGTTGACTGGGGAGCCGCCCAAGTCGAGCATATTGGTCACGTCCAGCTTGTCGATCCCAGTGAAGGTGCCGTCAAGATTGTCGATGGGCGCATCAAAGTCGTAAATGATGTCGTTGCCCGAGCCGTTTTGCAAAATCACAAGATCGGCGTCCAAGTCGTTTGGACCGAGGGCAATCAGGTCGTCGCCTGCGCCTGCGTTTACGGTGTCGCTGCCCGCTTCGGTCGCGATCATGTCGTTACCAGCCGAGCCGATAACGCTGTCGTCACCAGAACCGAGAACAACGCCTTCGATTTCGCTAAAGGTTAACGTATCGCCACCCATGGAGAGTGTGCCAGCTTCTGCACCTGTGAAAACAACGGTTGTGTTTTGTGTCAGTTTATTGCCGAGTAGCAAGTCGCCGAAGAGTTCAGTGCTTTCGCCACCTACGATGGTGTCGTTGCCAAAACCGTCAAGAATGATGATTGAGTCATCACCTGCGCCACCGTCAATAGTGTCGTCGCCAGCGCCGCCTTCGAGGACGTCCGCGCCATTGCCACCAAAGATATCGTCGTTGCCTGTGCCGCCTGTGATAATATCATCGCCACTGCCGCCATAGACGGTGACCGAGGCGTTGGAGGCAGAGGCATCGACCATGTCGTTGCCTGACTGCAAGTCAAGGACTTCAATTTCCGAGAAGGTCGCGGTAGAGGTGCCATCCGAGAATGTGCCAGCTTCGTCGCCAATAAAAATCGTAGTCGTGTCAACGCCTTGGGTCGATACGATGGTGTCGCTGTCCAAACCGCCTTCGCCACCTGTGATGGTATCAGCGCCAAAGCCCGCTTCGAGTACGAAGCTATCTGCATCGTCGCCGCCCGCCATCGTGTCAGCGCCGTCACCTCCATTGAGGGTGTCGTTTCCGGTGCCGCCATCAATGCTATCGTCGCCAGCAAAGCCATAGATAACGTCATTGCCTGTGCCGCCAAAAGCAGTGTCAGAGCCGCTGTTGCCGATGATGTTGTCATCGCCAGCTTCGCCATAGATCGTGTTGTTGCTGCCTGAACCCGCGTAGATTTGGTCATTGCCGGAGCCCGCGTAGACTGTGTTGTTGCCCGAGCCGGTGTAAATGCTGTCGTTACCTGCGCCAGCTTCAATCAAATCGTCATTGGCCGTGTGACCGGACAAGATCGCGTCGTTGCCGTCGACGCGGTCGCCGTCTGGGTCGCCTATGTAGGCGGCATTGATGATATCGTTGCCCGCTGTGCCGGATACTGTGCCATCGGACATAGGGATACCTATCGCATTGAGATAAAATATGTTGTCGGCGTCGATTGGAGAAATGCCAATTAAAGTCAGGCTTTCGCCGCCCGGGAAGCTCAGCACGGCGTTGCCGTTGCCATCGTCGGACACAGTCACATCGTGGACGTTGACCGGATTGGTATTGAGGTCAAATAGACCTGTGACGTTGAGCGTATCGGTGCCCGTAAATGTGCCGTCAGTGTTCGCAGTGGGCGCCTCGAATTGCGCGATGGTATAATCGCCAGAAGTATTGTTCAGAACGATGGTATCGTTACCGCCGCCAAGAATGATCGTCTCGATTTCCGAGAAAGTAGTCCCGTTGCCCAGGCCGTCGGTGAAGCTGCCTGCCTCGCCGTTCGCGCTTGTCAGGTTGAGCGTCAGGTTGGTTGTTGTGGCCGAAAGGTCGAGCGTATCGCCGATTGTTTCGCCCGTTTCGCCACCAGTGATGGTGTCAGTGCCAAAGCCGTCTTGCACGATGAAAGTGTCGTCGCCGCTTTCGCCGTAGGCCACGTCATTGCCTGCGCCCATCGTGATCGTGTCATTGTTGTTGCCGCCGTAAAGCGTGTCGTTGCCCGCGCCGCCATTGAGCACGTCGCTACCGTCATTGCCGTAAAGCGTGTCGTGGCCTGTGTCGCCAGTGATGCTGTCGTTACCGTCACCGCCGTAAAGCGTGTCGTTACCGGCGCCGCCAGAGATGATTTCGTTGCCGGTGCCGCCGAATGCTTCATCGTTGCCGTTTCCAGCGCTGATGGTGTCGTTGCCCCCGTAGCCGTAGATCAGGTCGTCGTTACCCGTATCGCCCGTCAAGATTGCGTCGTTACCGTCAACAACGTCGCCGTCCGTGTCGCCTGTATAGCTGCCGTTGATCAGATCGTCGCCTGCGGTGCCAGAGACGGTGCCGTCTGGCATCGGGATGCCGATTGCGTTGAGGTAGAAGGGGTTTGCCGCTGCTGTTGGCGAAATGCCGATCAGCGTGACGCTTTCGCCGTTCGGGAAGGTCAGGACCGCGTTGCCAGAGCCGTCGTCTGAGACAACAACGTCGTTGGTGCGCACGGGTGTGCGATTAGGGTCGCCAGCTGGAAGATCATAGAGGTTAGAGACGTCGAGTTTATCAACGCCTGTGAAGGATGTGCCGCTGCCTGTTGGCGCATCAAAGCCGCTGATGATGTCGTTGCCAGAACCATCTTGCAGGACGACGACGTCTGCAGCGCCGTCTGTCGCAGTGCCAACGCCGAGGTTGATCGTATCGTTGCCAGCGCCTGCGTTCACGCGGTCGGCGCCAGCGCCTGTTGTGATGGTATCGTTGCCAGTTGAGCCGATGATGCTATCAGCACCAGAGCCTGTAACGATCGCTTCGATGTTGGAGAAGGTCGCCGTGTTTGTGCCAGATGTCAGCGTGCCAGATTCTGCGCCCGTTTTTGTAACGGTCACACCTGTGGTCATTGTGGAGGCGTCCAAAACGTCCACATCGCCGTTGCCTGTGTCCTCGGAGCCGTCGATATTGTCGACGCCAAAGCTATTGCCAAGCACGAATGTATCATTGCCAAGCCCGCCAGTCATGCTGTCGCTGCCTGCATCGCCACGGATCATATCGTTACCAGCGCCACCATAGATGGTGTCGTTGTTATCGCCGCCGTAGATGGTGTCGTTGCCTGTGCCCATATAAATGGAATCGTTGCCAGCGTCGCCGTAGGCTGTGTTGTTGCCATCCGACGCGTAGATGCCGTCGTCGCCAGTGCCGCCAAACATGGTGTCGTTACCGGAATCGCCAACGATCACATCGTTGCCTGCATCCCCGTAAAGCCTGTCATTGCCAGCGTCGCCGTCAACCATATCGTCGCCGGCACCCCCATACATCAGGTCGTCACCATCGTTGCCGAAGATGCTATCGATGCCGATGCCGCCGTAAACTGTATCACTGCCAGCACCAGCGGTGATCGTATCGTTGCCTGCGCCGCCGTCGATGTAGTCGGAGGTCGTGCCGGAATCGTTGATGATGTCGTTGCCGTCGCCCCCGAACAGGGAGTCGCTTCCTGTGCCACCCTGGATGATATCGTTCCCGCCGTCGCCATAGATAACGTCGTTGCCTGCGCCGCCGTCGATCGTATCATTCCCAATCGAGCTTGCGGGCTCGTCGAACCACACATCGGTGACTTCGATCAAGCCGTCATCGCCAGTGCCGTAGGTATCTTGGTAGATGATGACGATACTGGAAACGGGCCCTGCAATGCTGACGTTCATTGTTGCACGCGGATCAGTGCCGGATGTGCTTAGGTTCGTGGATGTGCCACGGTCGTTGCCAGCCATCGTATCGGTGTTGGATGCTGTCAGCGCGGAACCGTAAGTGATTGTGACGGGGATCAGGTTGCCGTTGGCGTCGTAGGCCCGCACGGTTGCACTATCGCGAAAACCAGCGCCGTTGGTCACTGCATAGTCGATGTCATTGATGTTAAACGAGACGTTGGTGACAGCCGTGTCGAAGTTCAAGCTGATCTGGCTCGTGGCAAAGTCGCCTCCGAACAAGGCGCTTGAATAGCCATCGGCGGTTGATGCGCCGTCGTTGATGCCTGCTGTGTTGGTCTGTGACCCACTGAAAATCGGGGCGGTATCAGTGCCGCCAGTACCATCAGTCGTGCCGGTCGGGTTCGCGGTATAGACGTAAGTGACGTTCACGCCGCCCACGTTCATGGTTGTTCCAGACGTCAGGCTATCACCTGCGTCGATGCTCGAGCTATCTTGCGGATCCGGCATGTCCGACCACTGGAAAGCGATCCTGTCGGGTGTCGTAATGTTGTCGCCGTGGATGAGGTCGTCGCCAATGCCACCAAGGATACTGTCGTTGCCGCCTTCGCCGTCGATCACGTCATTGCCTGCGCCACCGTCGATGGTGTCGTTTCCGTCGCTGGCGTGCACCGTGTCGTTGCCGCTGCCAGCCGAGATTGAATCGTTGCCACGCGTCACGCGGTCGTGCTGCGCATCATTGTTGTAGTCTTCGTTGATCAGGTTGTTGCCGGTGGTGCCCGTAATGACCCCATCAGATGGCGGGTATTGCGGGTGCGCTTCAACTTTCGCGGTGCCGCTTGTTGTGTAGTAGTTGGTCGGCTGGAAATAAACGTTGCCGTCAGTTCCGAGGTAATACGTACCTGTGTCAGGGATATTGCTATAGGTGACACCGCCATAAGTGCCAGTCCAGACCCAGCTACCTGTGCCGATGGCCGTGCCGCTGATTGTGAAGTTGGATTGGGTAGCACTAATTGCGTCGCCTGAGTCCAGAAAACCGTCGCCCAAGGTGACCAGATAACCAATTGCCATTTTATTCGCCCCAACTCTTCACTGCTAAAAGCACATTGTCATTGTCCAGTTCGCGGCAAAAACACACCGACGTCTGGACTATCTGACTAAGAGGTAAAGAAATGGGGTGTTTTCTTTGGGGAAACGTCATGGCGAAACAAAGAATCTAAAGGTAATTTTAAGGCAATTTTAATGAAATGTGACGCTTTGGTCAGGATTGCCCTCGTTTCGCCACACATTCGCGTATTGCGTGTGCCGCCTCGCGCTGGGCGTGCAATGGCGCGGAAAGCCAAGCTTTTAACGGCAAAATAACGCATGATTCTGCCGTGAGGGTGCAATCGCAGTGCGTGGTCCGCTCTGGTTACATGTGAAAATAAGAATGTGTCTGAATTGCCCAATTCTACGCGAGGGACTGCGTGCCGAATCAATGTGAGATTGTGGTAGGACGGCAAAGGAGCTTATGCCGAAGGCAGCAAGGCTATGTTGAAAACCACGGTGTTGGCTGCCTGTTTTATGCCGAGGCGGTGATTAGAGGTCGAGAAAAAATCCAGATTTGTCACCGAACGTGAATGTCCTGATTACGGTTTGTTCGACGTGTTAATTGGGAACATTTTGGCGGGAGACGCCAAGGCCAGTCAGGTCGGGAAGCCTATTCGTGTGCGGCGCGTGTTGGCCTATGAGGACGCTTTCTTGAGCGGCGTGAGACGAAATTGAGTGCAATTCAGGGCGTTGTCCTGACCGATCCATAGATTGGCATGCTCTTGGGCGTGCAGACGTTAACTGCCAATTCATCCCTTCGACCTTGAAGCCTCTGACTTGGGGCACTAAGACTCTGTCAGGAATTTCCGTGTAGGACGATACCGTCCAAGAGTGAGGCAGTGAATATGCAAGACCCAGTAGAAACCTATATGAACCTCGTCCCAATGGTTGTTGAGCAGACAGCCCGTGGCGAGCGCGCTTACGATATTTTCTCGCGTTTGCTCAAAGAGCGGATCATTTTTGTGAATGGCCCGATCCATGACGGCATGAGCCAGTTGGTTGTGGCCCAGCTTCTCCACCTTGAGGCCGAGAACCCCAAGAAAGAGATCAGCATGTATATCAACAGCCCCGGTGGCGCTGTACATGCGGGCATGAGCATTTATGACACGATGCAGTATATCCGGCCAAAGGTATCCACGTTGATCTGCGGTATGGCGGCCTCGATGGGCTCTGTGATCGCGGTTGGCGGGGAGAAGGGCATGCGTTTCTCGCTGCCGAATTCCGAGGTAATGGTACACCAGCCGTCTGGCGGCTCTCAGGGTAAGGCCTCTGACATGCTGATCACGGCGCGGCACATCGAGCGTACACGCGAGCGGTTTTATGACCTCTACGTGGATCATACGGGCCAGTCGAAAAAAGAAGTCATCAAGGCGCTTGATCGTGACACATGGATGACAGCCGAAGAAGCAAAAGCATGGGGTCACATCGACGAAATCGTGACAAGCCGTGAAAAGTTGGAAGACTAAGTCAACGGAATGTAATGGTGATCACACGATGATCATTTTGACATTGTAGCCACCTGCGGGCTGTCCTAGGTTAGGGCCGCGGACAGTCCGAACATATTTACAAGATGGCCTCGTGCCAAAGGGTTTGAAACATGGCGACAACTACTGGCAACGACAGCAAAAACACACTTTACTGTAGTTTTTGTGGCAAAAGTCAGCATGAAGTGCGCAAGCTGATCGCTGGTCCGACTGTGTTCATCTGCGACGAATGTGTTGAACTTTGCATGGATATCATCCGCGAAGAGACAAAATCCGCGAGCCTGAAGGCCGGCGAGGGTGTGCCGACGCCGCGCGAAATTGCCGCTGTTCTGGATGACTACGTGATCGGCCAAGTGCATGCGAAACGCGTGCTCTCTGTTGCTGTGCATAACCACTATAAGCGTTTGAATCACGCCGATAAATCCGACATTGAATTGTCGAAATCCAACATCATGCTGATCGGCCCGACGGGGTGCGGTAAGACGCTTTTGGCGCAAACGCTGGCCCGTATTCTGGATGTGCCGTTCACAATGGCAGATGCGACGACACTGACCGAAGCCGGTTATGTGGGCGAAGATGTTGAGAACATCATTCTCAAGCTTTTGCAGTCCGCTGAATATAACGTCGAAAAGGCGCAGCGCGGCATCGTTTATATTGATGAAATCGATAAAATTACCCGCAAGTCTGACAATCCATCTATCACCCGTGACGTTTCGGGCGAGGGTGTGCAGCAGGCGCTGTTGAAAATCATGGAAGGCACGGTGGCCTCCGTTCCTCCGCAAGGTGGCCGTAAGCATCCGCAGCAGGAATTCCTGCAAGTGGACACGACCAATATTTTGTTCATCTGTGGCGGTGCGTTTGCGGGGCTTGATAAGATTATCGGTCAGCGGAACAAGGGTACTGGCATGGGCTTTGGTGCGGACGTGCGCAACAATGACGACCGTGGCATCGGCGAAATTTTCACCGAGCTGGAGCCGGAAGATCTGTTGAAATACGGTCTGATCCCCGAGTTTGTTGGCCGTTTGCCTGTTTTGGCTACATTGACCGACTTGGACGAAGATGCGCTTGTCACGATCCTGTCGGAGCCCAAGAACGCGCTTGTGAAGCAATACCAGCGACTGTTCGAGCTGGAAGATACCAGGCTGACGTTTACCGATGATGCCCTGCGCGCGATTGCGAAACGTGCGATTCAACGCAAAACCGGTGCACGTGGTCTGCGGTCGATCATGGAAGATATCTTGCTGGACACGATGTTCGATCTGCCCGGGCAGGACACTGTGACCGAGGTTGTGGTCAATGAAGAAGCTGTTGGCCCTGATGCCCAGCCGTTGATGATCCACGACGAGAGCAAGAAGAAAGCCAAGAAGGTAAAAGCTCCCGCGACGGCAAGCTAATGGCAATCAAGCGCATCCAATCAGGTGGCGCTTATGAGCCAAAGATCGGCTACTGCCGTGCGGTGGTGGCTGGCGGGTTTGTGCATGTTTCGGGCACGGTGGGCGTTGATGGGTCCACCGATGTGGTTGGCCAATGCAAATCTGCGCTGGGCGTGATTGAGGCGGCGCTCGCAGAGGCGGGGGCCAGTTTCGCAGATGCGGTGCGCGTAAGGTATATCCTGCCGGATGCCTCCGAATTTGAGGCGTGCTGGCCGGTTTTATCCGCGACATTTGGTGATAATCCGCCTGCGGCCACAATGATATCCTGCGCGTTGATTGATCCTAAGTATAAGATTGAAATTGAACTGACCGCTCTCGCGCCAAGCGCTTAGCGGACTAGACCTTTGCCGCGATTTGGGGCAAGAGGTGATGAACAGCGGAATGGAGTGACCCCATGGGCCTTTTGAATGTATTGAAGCGCGTTTTCACTTGGTGGGATGGCCAGACCTTTGGCACCCAGCTTTGGACGTGGCGCAAGGGCACCAAGGTTGGTGAGGATGCGATGGGTAACGTGTATTACACAAATGCCGACAAGTCCCGCCGCTGGGTCATCTACAATGGTCCGATGGAAGCAAGCCGCATTGAGCCTGATTGGCACGGCTGGCTGCACCACACGTGGGATGCGACCCCAAAAGACAAGCCTTTGACCCATAAAACATGGGAAAAGCCGCATCTGGCGAACTTGACCGGCACGGCTGCGGCCTATGCGCCGGCAGGGTCGTTGCGTCAGGCGAAACCCGCGGCACGCGACGATTACGAGGCGTGGTCGCCAGAATAAGCGGCCCAAAACTCATGAAACACCTGATCCTCATTGCGGCACTTTGCCTTTCCGGCGCGGCACAAGCCCAGCAAGCTGGCGAAGCCACGGGCGGCGTTTTGCGTGTGCTGGATAAGGTCACGGGCGCTGTCGCGGATTTGACGTTGCAGGCGGGCGAAACGGGCGCTTTGGGTCATTTGAAAGTGACCTTGGAAGAGTGCCGCTTTCCCGCGTCAAACCCCGGTGGGGACGCCTATGCCAAGCTGATCGTAAGCTACCGCGATGATAAAACGCCTGTATTCATGGGCTGGATGATCGCGTCCTCACCCGCGCTAAATGCGATGGATCATCCACGCTACGACGTTTGGGCGTTGCGCTGTATCACGTCGTAAGGCGTTGGAATAAAGTCCGTTTCTCTGAAATTTGCAGATACGTCGAGCGCCGCCGCGAGCCGTTTGTGATAGGCGTGACGCGGGATTTCGATAGCGCCGAGACTGGCCAGATGGTCGGTGATGAACTGCGTATCCAGCAAGGCAAAGCCTGTGCGATTGAGGTGGTCGACGAGATAGGCGAGGGCCACTTTGGACGCGTCGGTCATGGTGCTAAACATGCTTTCGCCAAAGAATGCCCCGCCAAGCGTCACACCGTAAGCCCCGCCAACAAGCGTGCCATTGTGCCAAACCTCTACGGATTGCGCGTCGCCCTGAGTGTGTAGGTCGCAATAGAGCGCAAAGATGGTATCGTTGATCCAAGTCTCTTCGCGGTCAGCACAGGCCCGCACGACATCGGGAAAGGCTTTGTTAAACGTAATTTTGAAATGCCCGCGCCGGAGGGTTTTTGCGAGGCTGCGCGAAATCCGCAGACCGTCGAGTGGAAGAATGCCACGCATGCGAGGATCGACCCAGAAGATTTCAGGATCGTCGCGGCTCTCGGACATCGGAAAGAGCCCACTGGCGTAGGCGTTCAGTAAAAGCTCGGTCGTGAGGTGGACATCATGCGACATAAGTCAACGATCGGTTGTGGCAGTCTGGGGCAGACTAGGCCAAAGTCGCGGGCACAGGTAGGCGCAAAAAGGGTGACAACGCGGGTTTTTCGGGAATCTCTATCACATTTTGGATCGCTTTTCGCTGTTCTAGCTGCTGCGCGTTCCGAAGCCGAAACTGGTCATTGTGGAGCGTGCCTTTGTGATGCACGACAATGCGGTTGCGCAGGACCTCGGCCAAGAGATTGCTGCCAAATGTGTGACGTCAGTCACGCGATGAGCGCCAATGCGCTAATCTACGATATTGAATGGTCGGACTAGCGGCGTACCGCCGCGGGGGAACGTGGCCCTGTGAGCGATTATTTCCGCCCGAAAAACCAGCAAAAAGGTCGCGCAACCTTTGCGTTGCGGCTGCGCGACCATTGATGATTTATGCCAAGTTTTGGTCAAGCCAATGTTCAAGCCAGTGGATGTTATATTCACCGGTTTGGATGGCTTCCTCGGCCAAAAGCGCGTGGAAAAGCGGGATCGTTGTGTCGACACCGTCCACGATCAATTCGCCCAAGGCACGACCAAGACGCGCAAGCGCCTCTTGACGGTCGCGCCCGTGCACGATGAGTTTGCCGATCAAACTGTCGTAGTAGGGCGGGATGCGGTAGCCGTCGTAAAGGGCGCTATCCATACGCACACCAAGACCGCCAGGCGCGTGGTATTGCGTGATCTGACCCGGGCAGGGTGAGAAGTTTGGCAGCTTTTCAGCGTTGATCCGCACCTCAATCGCGTGGCCGTTGATCTTGAGGTCCTCTTGGGTGAACGACATGGGCAGGCCAGAGGCCACGCGCAATTGTTCGCGCACCAGATCGACGCCAAAGATGCCTTCTGTCACAGGGTGTTCGACCTGCAAACGGGTGTTCATTTCGATGAAATAGAACTCGTCGTTCTCGAAGAGGAACTCGATTGTGCCAGCGCCCGTGTAGTTGATGCGGGCCACGGCGTCGGCGCAGACTTTGCCAATGCGGTCGCGCAGTTCTTGGGTAATTGTGGGGCCGGGGGCTTCCTCAAATACCTTTTGGTGACGGCGCTGAAGGGAGCAATCACGTTCGCCCAAATGCACTGCGTTCCCTTTTCCGTCGCCGAAAACTTGGATTTCGATGTGGCGGGGCGTTGTCAGGTATTTCTCGATGTAGACTTCGTCATTGCCGAAGTTAGACTTGCCTTCTGCGCGGGCGGATTGGAACGCGCGTTCCATTTCGCCTGCGTTATGGGCCACTTTCATGCCCTTACCGCCGCCGCCTGCTGTCGCCTTGATGATGATAGGATAGCCGATTTCTTCACCGACTTTGAGTGCGTCTTTGAGCGTCGGCACGCCACCGTCAGAGCCGGGCACGCATGGAACGCCCAACGCTTTCATCGTATCTTTGGCGCTAATTTTGTCGCCCATGATGCGAATGTGTTCGGCTGTGGGGCCGATGAAGGTGATGTCGTGGTCTTCACAGGCCTGAACAAAAGCCGCGTTTTCCGACAAGAAGCCATAGCCCGGGTGGATCGCCTGCGCGCCCGTGATTTCACACGCAGAGAGGATCGCGGGGAAGCTTAGGTAGGATAGCTGAGAGGATGGTGGGCCGATGCAGATCGCCTCGTCAGCCATGCGTACGTGCATCGCGTCGCTGTCAGCGGTGGAGTGCACCGCCACGGATTTGACGCCCATCTCACGGCAGGCGCGGACGACCCGCAGCGCAATTTCGCCGCGGTTCGCTATGAGGATTTTATCGAACATGAACCAGCGCCCTTATTCAAGGATCACAAGAGGGGCGCCGAATTCTACCGGCCCGCCATCTTCGATCAGAATGCGTTTCACGGTGCCTGCGCGTGGGGCAGGGATGTGGTTCATGGTTTTCATGGCTTCGATAATCAAGAGCGTGTCGCCCTCTTTTACGGTTGTCCCGACAGAAACGAATGGCGCTGCACCAGGTTCGCCTGCCATGTAGACAGTGCCGACCATTGGCGATGTCACCGCACCGGGGTGCGATGCGGGGTCTGCGTCAATCGAGACGGCAATGGGTGCGGCGGCAGCAGGGGATGCCATTGGTGCGGCTGCCATTGGTGCAGCTGCGGCCTGCATTACAACCTGCGTTTGGCGGCTCACGCGCACGTTTAAGCTGTCGTTTTCAGCGTAGTCGCGCTTGACCTGCAGTTCAGTCAGATCATTTTCACGCAGAAGTTCTGCGAGAGCTTGGATAAAGCTCACGTCGCTCTCATGGGAGGTTTTGTTAGTCATTTTTTCCTCGGCCCGTTGCCCAATACTATTACCTTTCGCGCATTTGCGCGTCAGTGATTGGGTGAGTTATAGGCTAGCTATCCACGCGTGGGAAGTCGCGCGTTTGAGGAAAATGACCCATGGTCATAATCGAGCTGAAGATTAGACCAGTTTTTCAGTCGTTTCGCTGCGCGGAAGCATGGTCACGCCGTAAGGTTTGAGGATGCGTTCTGCATCTGGAACCTCAGGGATTGTGGGGTTTTGCCCCGAGATACGCGATGCGTTGACCGCAGCAACGGTGCCTAATTCCGAAGGTGTCGCAGAGGGCACGGGCGCAATGGCCGTTTTTGCGGGCTCTTTGGGGATGATCACCGCGCCGACATTTGGCGATTGCTGTGCCTTGGCGGGCGCGGTGATTGTGTTTTGAAGCAGGATATCCATTTGCATGCTCTGTTGAAAAAAGATGAACGATACGAGCGATTATGCATCTTTTTTCTTAGGATCAGGTTAAGGAATTCCCCTTAAATCGCCAGATATTGTGCCCGCAGTTCATCATTCTCTAACACCTCTTTGGCAGAGCCGTCAAAGACGACGGAACCAGTGTCAAGAATGACGGCGCGGTCGGCAAGTTTGAGCGCTGCGACGGCGTTTTGTTCGACGATCACGGTCGTAATTCCTTGATCCCGAATGATATTCAGCGTTTTCGCGATTTCTTGCACGATGACGGGGGCGAGGCCCTCGTAAGGCTCGTCGAGCAGGAGAACCTTGATGTCGCGCGCGAGTGCGCGGGCGATCGCGAGCATTTGCTGCTCACCACCTGAAAGGGTCACGCCCTCTTGTTTGCGACGCTCGCCCAAGCGCGGGAAGAGTTCGTAGATTCGGTCAAGCGACCAGCCGACAGGGGGGGCGATTTGTGCGAGTTGCAGGTTTTCTTCCACCGTCAGACCGGGAATGATGCTGCGGTCTTCTGGGACAAGCGCGATGCCCGAAGTTGCAGCCTCATGGCTTTTCATCAGGTGCAATGGTTTGTGATCAAGCCAGATCTCGCCGTGGCGCAGGTCTGGGTTGTCCATGCGCGCGATGGTGCGCAGGGTGGATGTCTTGCCAGCGCCGTTACGGCCCAGAAGCGCGAGGATTTCGCCTTCGTGGATGTCAAAGCTGACGTTTTGCACGATGTAGCTTTCGCCGTAATAAGCTTCGATCTCCCAAACGCTGAGGAACGGTTTGTGGGTGGCGGCGTTATTGGCGTGTTTGTTGAATGGTTCGGTCATGGTTTTGTTCCTTACACCTGTGCTTCGCCGAGATAAGCTTCGCGGACCTTCGGGTGGTTCTTGATCTTATCGGGGGTGTCCTCAACAAGCGGGGTACCTTGTGCGAGCACGGTGATCCTGTCGGCCAAGCTAAACACAACGTTCATGTCGTGCTCGATGATGGCCATAGTGATGCCGCGCTGTGTGCGGATATCCTTGAGCAGTTGGATCGTGTTTTCAGTGTCGGCGCGCGCCATGCCTGCGGTCGGCTCGTCGAGCAGCAGCAGCCGTGGTTCTTGCACCAGACACATCGCCATTTCAAGGCGGCGTTTATCTCCGCGCGACATGGAGGAGGCGATCATGTTGCGTTTGTCGAGCATCTTGACCTCGGCCAGCATTTGCTCGGCTTGCTCAATGATGTCTTTTTCGGAGGCAACGCTTTCGATGCCATGCATTTTGAAGGCGCCATCGCGCTTTGCAAAGCAGGGGATCAACACGTTATCCATGACGGATAGATCGGCAAAAATCTCGGGTGTCTGAAACACGCGGGAAATGCCCATTTGTGCGATCTCATGGGGTTTGCGCCCCAGCACGGATTGGCCGTCAAACATGACCGATCCAGAATCAGGGATCAGTTTGCCGACCAGCACGTTCAGGAGCGTGGATTTACCGGCCCCGTTTGGGCCGATAATTGCGTGCACGGTGTTTTCTTGCACGCTGAGGTTTACGTCGCCCAAGGCTTGCAGACCACCAAAGCGTTTGTTGACGCCTTTTACTTCAAGGATACTCATAGTCCTGTCTCCTTATTCAGCAGGTGTGTCTGCGCCGTCTTTGGCGTCAGATTTTTTGTTACGGCTGAACTTGGAAATGATCTTTTGACCACCTTGAACAAGCCCACCAGGGAGGAAGATGACGACGGCCATAAACAACAGGCCAAGTGTCAGGTGCCAGCCCTTACCGATGAAGGGGTGGATGATCGTGACAAAAAGGTTGTCCATCCAATCAGGCATGAAAGAGAACCAGCCGTGCAGGATGTTGTCGTTGATCTTCGAGACGATGTTTTCGAGGTATTTGATTAAGCCTGCGCCAAGCACGGGGCCAATCAATGTGCCCACACCGCCCAAGATGGCCATGACGACGATCTCGCCCGAGGCCGTCCAGAACATGCGTTCCGCACCGGTCAGAGGGTCCATTGCCGCGAGCAAGCCACCTGCGAGACCAGCATACATGCCAGAGATCACGAAGGCTGCGAGCATGTAAGGTTTGGTGTTCAGGCCAACATAGGACATGCGCGTTTGGTTGGATTTGATCGCCCGCAGCATCAGGCCCATTGGCGAGCGGAAGATGCGGATCGAGAGGTAGAAGGCCAAGATCAGGAAGATCGCTGCAAAGTAGTAGCCATTCTGGAAGGTGAAGGACCAGCCCGCGACATTCCACTGTGTTTGCCCGTTCATGGTGATCCCGAAGAGGTGAGGGATCGTTGGATCGCCCGCGCCTTGAAGGATCTGGGGGTCATCGTTGTAGACCTGCAGACCAGTTTCGCCGTTGGTCAGTGGTGTGAGCACTGAATAGGCCAGTTGGTACATCATTTGTGCAAAGGCGAGGGTCAGGATCGAGAAGTAGATCCCTGATCGCCGCAAACTGATGTAGCCGATGACCACCGAGAAAATTCCAGCCATGATGACCGACAAAAGGATCGCTGGCAGCACGTTGTAGGACAACAGCTTGAACATCCAGACAGCGGCGTATGAGCCTATGCCGAGGAAGGCCGCGTGACCAAACGAGAGGTAGCCAGTGAGACCAAACAGGATGTTGAACCCGATGGCCAAAATCCCGAAGATCACAAAGCGTTGCATCAGGGCAGGGTAGCCTGCGTTGAAGCTTTGGCCCAATGCGGAGCCTGTCGGGAAAGGGTTGAGAAGGATCGGTGCAGCAAGCGCCATGATGCAGACGATGATGAAGAGTTTGAAGTCGCGGGAATTGAGACCGAGCATGATTATTCCTCCATCACGCCTTTGCGACCCATAAGGCCACGAGGGCGGGTCAGCAAAATGATAATTGCAACGAGATAGATGATGATCTGGTCAATCCCAGGAAGCATCGCCTTAACTTCGTTCATGGATGCGAAGGATTGCAGGATACCGAGCATGAAGCCCGCCAGCACAGCGCCGGGCAGAGAGCCCATACCGCCGACAACAACCACAACGAACGACAGCACAAGGAAATCCATCCCGATGTTATAGTGAGGTGACAAGATCGGCGCATACATCACGCCTGCCATACCTGCCACGGCGGCAGCGAGGCCGAACATGAAGGTAAAGCGCTTGTCGATGTCGATGCCCAGCAAGCCAACTGTTTCACGGTCGGCCATACCTGCCCGCACAACCATCCCGAAGGTGGTAAAGCGCAAGAAGGCAAAGACGGCTGCAATAATGATGGCAGAGAAGGCAAAGTAGACCATGCGCCAAGTCGGATAGGCGATAGCGTTTGGCTCAAACCCAAGCATTACGCCGACGTCGATCGTGCCAAGGAAGGCGGACGGTGGCGGAGTTTGAATTGGGTTTGCGCCGTAGAAAGCCTTGACGATTTCGCCGATGACGATGGCTAGACCGAATGTCACGAGAATCTGGTCAGCGTGGGGACGCTTATAGAAGTGTTTGATCAAGCCGCGCTCAAGGACGTAGCCAAGCGCAAACATGAAGGGGATCACAACGAGAATGGAGAGGGGCACGGACCAGTCTTGCATCCACTCGCCGATCCCTTTGCCGAACCAATGGTCGACGTAAGGCATTTGGACCTTCAACGGATTGCCCAAAAAGTCGGTCTTGGTCTCGTCAATTTCGATGTAGCTCAGGCTGAACAGTTTTTGCACTGTCACAGCGACAAAGGCGCCGATCATGAACAATGCACCATGCGCGAAGTTCACAACGCCCAATGTGCCGAAAATCAAGGTCAGACCGAGGGCAATCAAGGCGTAAGCCGATCCCTTGTCCAAACCGTTGAGAATTTGAAGTATAAATGCGTCCATCGGACTAGCCCCATTTTGTCTGGTGGATTGACCCCTTCACGCAAAACGGAGGGGTAGGGTGGATCGGCCGCAAATGCAGCCGATCCGATCTGTTTTAAGGCTTATGCGCCTGGGTTACATTCGCCCAAGCTACCGCCAGCAAACATTGGGTGCTCAGGATCGTACTCGACCTGTGCACGTGGTGTTACTTCAACGATTTCAAGCGTGTCGTATGCGCTTGTAGGTGCATCAGCGCCCTTCATGACGAGAACGTCTTTGAAGCACTGGTGATCGGCACCACGATATGTGGTTGCACCGTTGCCCATGCCGTCGAACTCGAAGTCTTCGAGAGCTTCTACGACTGCGCAAGGGTTGAACGAACCTGCACGTGCAACAGCATCTGCATAGAGCAGTGTTTGCACGTAGCATGTGTGCGCACCGTTGGATGGTGGGAAGCCATACTTCTCGCCAAACGACTTGACGAATGCAGCTGTGCCTTCGTCCTGCAGCTGCCAGTTCCAGTTCATGGAGCCATAAACGCCCTGAATGTTGGAACCCGCACCCGCGGCCATAAGCTCGGAGTAAAGTGGAACAACAATTTCAAACTGCTTGCCGTTGACCATCTTGTCTTTGAGACCAAACTGAACAGCTTGAGTCAAAGAGTTCACCATGTCCCCGCCGTAGTGGTTCAGAATGAGGATATCGGCGCCAGAGTTCAGAACTGGAGCGATATAGGACGAGAAGTCGCCTGCGCCAACGGGTGTCAGCACGTTCTGGACAGTTTCCCAACCCATTGCTTCTGTCGAAGCAGCCATGGATTCTTGCTGTGTCCAGCCCCATGTGTAGTCAGCTGTCAGGTGGTAAGCTTTACGCTCTGTGCCGTAGGCCTTGCCAAGCACAGGTGTCAAAGCAGCCGCAGACATATAGGCGTTAAAGAAGTGACGGAAGCCGTTCGCTTTCTTATCTTTACCAGTTGTGTCGTTTGAGTGTGTCAGACCAGCCATGAAGATTACGCCAGCTTCTTGGCACAGACCCTGAACAGCAACTGCCACACCGGAGGACGAACCACCGTTGATCATGATGCAGCCATCTTTCTGGATCATGGATTGTGCCGTTGCACGTGCCACGTCAGATTTGGTCTGTGTATCGCCAGTGACGAACTCGACTTTTTTGCCAAGGATACCTGTGCCGTCCAAAACCTTGGACGTGAAGGTGTTCAGCATGCCGCCGTCGCCGATGCCATTAAGGTGCTCAACAGCCAGCTCTTGTGCGCGCAGCTCGTCGAGGCCTTCTTCAGCGTAGGGGCCAGTTTGTGGTACGTTGAAACCAAACTTAACCGTGTCGCCTTGTGGGGCGTTGGTGAAGCCAGTGTGGTTTTCAGCGCGCAGATACGTAGGCAGCAAAAGACCGGCGCTCGTTGCAGCACCTGTCTTCATCACGCCACGACGTGTGAAATTAGACTTGGACATTATTATCCTCCCTTAAGTTTCAGTGCCGATTGAGCCTCCTCGCTCGCACGGCCTACACTTTGCAGTGATAGGGGCAGCATCGGGGGGAATGGCCATTTTGAGCAACACGCCATTGCGTTTACTTAACGAATTTGTAAACTAAATGACAGGTTCGGTGAATTTTCTGTAAATCGGTTTTCGCGCAGGTGCAGAAACCCGCTGATAACATGGAGTAATTTTGATGGCGTCGCATGGTCAGACAGGATCGCGTATCCGCGAACGTCGTATGGATCGCGGGATCCGGCAGGCGGATTTGGCGCAAAGCGTCGAGATATCGCCGTCCTATCTTAATTTGATCGAGCACAACCGCCGGAGAATCGCGGGAAAGCTGTTGGCACAAATCGCAACGGCCCTTGAGACCACGCCCGAGCAGTTGGCGCGGGGGGCGGATTCCGCGTTGTTGGACCATGTTCGCGCGGCGGCGGCGGATATGTCGTTCACCGTGGAAATCGCCCGCGCCGAGGAAATGGCGGGCCGTTATCCAGGCTGGTGCGGGTTGATCGCGGCGCAAGCGCACCGCCTGTCCACTCTCGAAGAACGCGTACAGGTTTTGACCGATCGCATGACTTATGACCCTGAATTGGCAGGGTCATTGCACGAGGTGATTTCAGCCGTGACCGCAATCCGCTCTGCCGCGTCGATTTTGGTCGGGGGGGAAAAGTTGGATGCGGATTGGCAAGGCCGTTTTCACCGTAACATTTATGACGATAGTATCCGCCTTGCCGCGAGTTCAGAGGCATTGATCCGCTACCTTGATGCGCCAGAGGCTGACGGACCTGTGCATTTTGCCCCGATGGATGAGGTCGAGGCCTATCTCGCGGCGCTGCAATTCCACATTGCTGCGCTGGAGGCGGGGGGGGAGGTTGCCCCGCTGGTTGAGGCCGCAAATCTGCGAAGTGTCGCCGCCCGAAGCCTTCTTTCCGCTCATTGCGAGGTCTACCGCGCGGATGCGCTTGCGATGCCTTTGGTTGAGTTCTCTCAGGCGGCCAAGGCAAGCGGTTATGATCCCGTCGCGTTGGCCGCGCAGTTTGGCGTTGAGATGGCGGATGTTTTACGGCGTTTGTCGAGTTTGCCTGCGGGCGAAGATCATCCGCCGATGGGCTTGGCTGTGGCGGATGCCTCTGGTGCGTTGTTGTTTTTGAAACCTGTGGACGGGTTCGCGATGCCGCGGGCTGGTGCGGGCTGTCCGCTTTGGCCGATTTACGCAGCCTTTGCGCGGCAGGGCCAGCCGATCCGCACCGTGGCCACGTTGCCCGGAGCAAACGGGCAGCGATTCATGTGCTATGCGGTGGCGACACAAACGGGGGCGGCAAAGTTTGACGCGCCGCAGGTGTTGCGTGCAACGATGCTGGTTTTGTCCGATCCGCCCGAGAGTGCTGCGCAAAAAGTTGAGGTTGGCGTCGCTTGTCGGATTTGCCCGCGCGAGGGATGCGCCGCCCGCCGGGAACCTTCTGCGATCATGTGACGACAAGGCTCTTTGACAGTGCGATAAATTGGCGTGATAGTCAGTCTTACGCAAAGCGCCGAGGAGGGGGCTTTGCGTGATAACGGGGGGAGACCGTAGAATATGGCAAAGCGTGTGCTTCTGATTGAAGACGAGCCAAATATCATCGAGGCGATCAGTTTCATTCTGTCGCGCGATGGTTGGACCGTGCATACGCATGAGGATGGTGAGACCGCGATGGCGAAGGTGAATGCCTTTCCGCCAGATCTGATTATCCTTGATGTGATGTTGCCGGGGCGGAGCGGGTTTGACATTCTGCGCGATCTGCGGGCCCAAGAGACGACGGCCGCGACCCCTGTGATGATGTTGACGGCGCGTGGCCAAGCCAAAGACCGCGAATTGGCCAAGCGTCTGGGCGCCAACCACTTTATGACCAAGCCGTTTTCCAATGCCGAGGTGCGTGACCATGTGCGTGCGCTGATGGAGGCATGAAGTCGAGCGTTTTTCTTGAGCGTCGCGCATATCACCGGCGGCGGATGCGGGACCTCGCACGCGCTGTGCCTGTCTTTGGTGGGGTCCTGATTTGTATCCCACTTTTGTGGCCGCAGGGGGAGGGTGGTGTCACCAATGCCAATGCAATTGTCTACGTTTTTGGGGTTTGGGTGGTGTTGATCGCATTGGCGGCCCTGATTTCGCGGGCTGTGCAGAGTGACGAGCCGCCCGTTGTCCCCACGGATGAAAGTTAATGGTATCGTTTAACATTCTGGTCGCGGTGGCGCTGGCCTATGTCGCCGTGCTTTTTGCAGTGGCGTTTTATGCGGAACGCCGTGCGGCGATGGGATTTGGCCGCTGGCTACATTCGCCGATCGTTTACACGCTTTCTCTGTCGATTTATTGCACCGCTTGGACGTTTTACGGCGCGGTTGGCTATGCGGCGCGGTCGGGGATGGAATTCGTGACGATCTACCTTGGGCCGACGCTGGTGATGGTTGGTTGGTGGTGGATTTTGCGCCGCTTGGTCAGGATCGGAAGGTCGCAGCGGATCACCTCAATTGCGGATTTGATCTCGTCGCGGTTTGGAAAGTCGACATCGCTTGGGGTGATCGTGACCTTGATCGCCGTAGTGGCCGCCACGCCTTATATTGCGCTGCAACTTCAATCGGTTACGCTCTCATTTGCTGTGTTTGCACAAGCCGGCGGGAAGCCTTGGGGGCATGAGGAACTTAATGGTGCGGCGATTGTTGTGGCGATGGGGCTTGCGACATTCACAGTGTTTTTCGGGACACGGAATTTGGACGCGAACGAGCGGCACCACGGGATTGTTATGGCGATTGCTGTCGAGGCGGTGGTGAAGCTTTTGGCGCTTCTGGCCGTAGGGATTTTCGTCGTTTGGGGGATCGCGGGCGGGCCAACGGAGATTTTGCAGCAGATTGACGCGTCTCCGATTTCCAAGTGGCAGCAGGATGGCAGCCGATGGATAGGGCTGATTTTCGTCTCTGGTGCCGCTTTCATCTGCTTACCGCGCATGTTCCAAGTCTTGGTCGTCGAGAACGTGGATGAGCGGCATTTGAACATCGCGGGCTGGGCGTTTCCGACCTACATGTTGCTGATGAGCCTATTTGTGGTGCCCATCGCTGTGGTCGGTTTAGCGGTGATGCCCGCAGGTTCAAACCCTGATTTGTTCGTTTTAACCGTGCCACTGAGCCAAGGGCGCGACGGGCTGGCGATGGTATCGTTCTTGGGTGGGTTTTCCTCGGCGACGTCGATGGTGATCGTGTCAACGATTGCGCTCGCGACGATGGTGTCGAACCATATTGTGGTCCCGATCTGGCTCAGTTCGCGCACGGGACAAGGAGCGAAGGTTTCTGGCGATGTGCGCTACGTGATCTTGCTGTCACGGCGGCTCTCGGTGGCGGCGGTTTTGGCGCTTGGGTTCTTGTATTACCGCGTCTCGGGCGGGGGCACAGCGCTGGCGGCGATTGGGTTGGTGTCGTTCTCGGGCGCGGTGCAGGTTTTCCCGGCTTTGATTGGCGGCATTTTCTGGCGCGGAGCCACGCGGATCGGTGCGGCGATGGGGCTTATCGTGGGTTTTACCGTTTGGGCGTGGACGTTGTTTTTGCCGAGCTTTGGCGACGGCGCGATCATCACTGAGGCGGCGATGCTGCATGGCCCATTTGGGATCGCATGGCTGCGGCCGGATGCGCTTTTCGGGATTACGGGAATGGACCCGTTGGTGCATGGCGTGATGTGGTCTATGACATTGAACTCACTGGTGTTTTTCATGGGGTCTGTGTTTAGTTTTCCAACGCCATTGGAGCGTTTGCAGGGCGCGCAATTCGTCAACGTTTTCGATTATTCGGCGGGCTCTCCTCGGTGGCGGTCGAGTGTGGCCGGGGCCGAAGATTTGCTGATTATGGCGCAGCGGATCTTGGGTGGAAACGAGGCGCAGGCCTTGTTTCAGCGCGAGGCGAAATCTCAGGGTAAGGCGGGCTATCTTCCCGATGTGACCTCTGATTTTATCGAGCGTTTGGAGCGCGAATTGGCGGGGTCGGTGGGGGCTGCGACGGCCCATGCGATGATCGGGCAATTAACCGAAGGCAGTAGCGTTTCTGTTGAGGATTTGATTGCTGTGGCGGATGAAGCCGCACAGATTCTGGAATATTCCAACAAGCTGGAAGCCAAGTCTGCCGAGCAAGATCGCACGGCGCGGGCGCTGCGTGATGCCAACGAAAAGCTGACGGCTTTGTCTGTGCAAAAGGATGCATTTCTAAGCCAGATTAGTCATGAATTGCGCACGCCGATGACCTCGATCCGCTCGTTCTCGGAAATTCTGCGGGATGGTGAGATGACGGCCAAACAGCAGGGGCACTATGCGGGGATCATCCATGATGAAACCCTGCGGTTGACACGGCTTTTGGATGATCTGTTGGACCTGTCCGTCTTGGCCAACGGGCAAGTGACGTTAAGGGACCAAAGTGGCAATTTGCGCGATTTGCTTGACCGCGCTGTGGATATTGCCAGCGGAAATGACGACGGTTTGCGCATTTTACGGGACCGTTCGGGAGAAGATTTTGTTCTAAACACGGATCTGGATCGTTTGGGGCAGGTGTTTATCAATTTGATCACGAATGCGCGCAAATATTGCGATGCAAAGACGCCGCAGCTTCGGATTAAGTTTTCACGCGTTTCTGGCCAGCATGTCGTTGATTTTATTGATAATGGCACGGGAATTCAGATTGGCAATCAATTGATGATTTTCGAGAAATTTTCGCGGATCGCGGATCAGTCAAAGGCGGGTGGCGCGGGGCTTGGTTTGGCGATTTGCCGCGAGATTATGCAGCGCTTGGGCGGGCAGATTACGTACCTTCCGGGGCAAGGGGGGGCCGCGTTCCGTGTTGTGCTGCCAAATGTGGAAACGTTATCAAATCAGTAACCGTTTTTGCGCTAAGTTCCGAAGGCACCTAAATCAAAAAGTAGTCTTTGAGCCGTGAATTCTAAGCTTTCCATACTTGCGCGTATGACCGCCAAAGACGAGGCACCCGTTGTTGACGTGCCATTGACGTCTTCGCGGGCGTTGCGCGTGGCGATGACCCGAGAGGTGGTCCTGCTTTTTCGACCAGTTTGCAGCCTTGCTAAGGTAGATCAGGGTTTCATTTCAGGCTGCTAATCTCATTGGTTCTGTTTTGCTGACATAGGCCTCATCGGGGGTCAAGATG
>Ga0181560_10000397_pt1 | contig 39038 bp, 28 predicted proteins | sample 011ome_20_FD_133751 | JGI IMG/M metagenome (GOLD analysis project Ga0181560, IMG submission 133751) | Coastal salt marsh microbial communities from the Groves Creek Marsh, Skidaway Island, Georgia - 011509CT metaG (megahit assembly) | ecosystem: Environmental > Aquatic > Marine > Intertidal... | reverse complement strand
GCTATAGAAAACCTTCCTTGGATTGCCTTCAAGGGGAAGTGATTGTGATGGTGTACGATAATTGATAGCTCCACCTGGTTCTCCACATAGTTCAAGCGATGACAGTGGTGTGGAATCGCCCATAACACGAGCCGCCAACTGGTCGATGGTCATACCCTTGATGCCATTGGGACCCCTATCACGGTCATTGGGGTTCACGGCAGAAAGCCAGGTTTGCTCAGTAATGGCATGTGGCGCCGGGCCACCTTCAGCAGCTTTATTGCGAAGACCTGTAACTACAGTGACGTACTCATGCATAGATTCAAGAGGTTTAAGAATTCTTGAATATTCGAAATCCGTTCCAGTCTGCTTTGGACCCCACTCATGAATCACTGCACCATGGGGGAAATAGATAAACCCGAGGCGCGGAAAACCAATTTCAGGCTGGGCCAGGGCCGGTGTCATGGCATCGAGCATGGGCAGAGCAATTGAAGCACCTGCTCCTTTTAATAGCGTTCTGCGAGAAAGATGTTTTTTGCTGATAAACATGAGTTATTCCTCAGTTCCGATTCTAAAGTGATGCCTGCTGATTGCCTTCTGCTTCGTTTGCGCTGAGCAGGCTTTCTCTCATGCGAAAGGCATCACTGTTAACAATATTGTAAACGATGGATTCAAAGCGGTTATCGTCCTTTTCCACTTCACGAACAATCTGCCGGATCATTGGCATATCCCTGTAATCAATAACACGACCGATAGCAAAGGCCATCAGATGTTCCGTGAGAGACTGGACAAAAAGATCCGACTTGCTCACAAGCGCATCAATGAGATCTTCTACTCGTCTGATCTGCGTACCATCGGGCAATACACCCGAGGCATCAAGCAAAGTTAAAGTATCGCGATCATATTCCTGGAATTGCCCAACGGTATTAAAGTTTTCCAACGCAAACCCAAGTGGGTCCAGCACACCATGGCAGTTGAAGCAACTGGGATTCTCCCTATGCTGTTCGAGACGCTCACGCAAAGTCTGCGGCGCCTGTCCTGGTTTTTGCGAAAGGTCAGTTTCTACGTTTGGCGGAGGTGGCGGCGGTGGCGATGCAAGCAGACGCTCAAGAATCCAGGCGCCACGTATAACAGGAGAGGTTCTGTTGGGATTGGCTGTTGCCATCAGAATGGCACCCTTGCCAAACAATCCATGACGATAGCTCTGATCCAGTTCTACCCGGCGAAAGGCACTGCCTTTCACATCTTCAATACCATAATGAGCGGCTAATCTTTCATTCAGGTATGTGTAATCGGCATCCAGCAAACGCACCACTGACTGGTCACTGCGCAAGACACTGTCTATAAACAGGCTTAGTTCCTGCTTGAACATGGGACGTGGATCCAGGAAACGACTGGCATAGCGGAACATAAAACCGTTAGGGGTTATTTCATCCAGCTTGGACAAGTGCAGCCACTGGAAGGCAAAATCATCTACCAGTGTTTTAGCGCGTTCATCAGCCAGCATTCGCTGGATCTGGGTTCTGAGAACGCCAGGCTGACTCAGCTCATTATTGCTGGCAATTGTCAGCAGTTCCTCGTCCGGAAGGCTGCTCCAGAGAAAGAACGAAAGACGTGAGGCCAGCTCCAGATCGGTAAGCATCAGGCTCTCACCTTCAGCCGGTCCTCCTTCAGCACGATAAATAAAGTGCGGGCTGACCAGAATAGCACTTACTGCTTCCTTGATTCCTGATTCAAAATCATTGTTTTGTCTGCTGCTTTCATAGAATCCGACAAGACTATCAAGGTCTTCATCTGTTAATGGCCGGCGAAATGCTCTTTCCGCCAGATTGGTAATAATCTCTTCAGCGCATGCAGGTTCATCTGCTGTTTCACGGGGATAACAAACAAAAATACGTTTGCGAGGCTCGGACTCACTCATGCCGGTTACCTCTAGCGGACCGCGCACCTGCAATGCATGCAGTTTATGAATCCTGCTCTGTCCACCTTCAAGTGCTGTGGCTGGTGTTCTTTCATCGCTCTCGGCAAAACTGCGTTGCAGGAAAGTCACTGAAATCGTGTGTTGTCCTGCTGTTGCATTGAAGCGGATATTCTTCAGCCTGAGATTGATACTGGAAACAGCATCTGCCTGCTCCTGGTCTATGGCTTCATGATCTGCATCGCCACCAAGTTCTGTGCGGAAAAACTCCTTGCCATCCAGCAGTGCAATTACAGTATTTTTAAACTCCATGTTCGGCACTTCGCGTCCCAGAGCCAGATCGCCAATATTCAGCTCATAGACGCCATCAGCCATAAAGTTATAACGAACGCTCATACCACCCCTGGTGCCAAAAGGCATGCCGGGCTGATGCATTGACTGGACACCTGTTCCCGGGGTGCCCCTGGCAGGCAGGGAAATAATCATGTCGGCCACACTGCCAAAGGTTTCAAGAACGGGAATAGGACGGGTAGAACCAATGGCATTGTGAGCCACGGTACGGGCCGCGTTCAGGTACTGGTCAATAAAGGCCGGTGAAACCTGCAGGGCTTCTGCATTGTTATCAAATCCCCCTTCAAGATCGTCCGTTGGCAACAAGGCAGTTGCATCAATTTCCAACGCAAGAAGATCGCGGACCGCATTTTCATATTCCCTGCGGTTGAGCCGCCTGAGAGGAACGTTGCCGGCCGGTGGTTTTCCAGCCTCCGCATCAATGGTGTTTTCAAGCCAGGCTACCAGTTCCTGCAATTCAGATTCGGGTGGTCTGTCATTACCGGGAGGGGGCATATGACCGCCGTTAAGTCGCCTGATTGCCTCTTCCCATACCTCTGCTTCATGGGAAATATCATCAGAAGACATCAGGTTAAAAGCAACACTGCCAGCCCAGTCTTCATCGTTATGACACTGGTAGCAGTAATTCTCAATGACTGCCCACTGCTCATCCTGGCTAGCCGACCAGGCTGGAATGGCTGCCAGAAAGGCACCACCAGCCAGTGCTGCCCTGATCAAAGTCTTTAGATAAATCCTGTCAAAGTTTTTCAAACTGCACCTGTTCTGAAAGTCGCTTATTTACTGATTTAACGGGAATTTTAGGGCGTAATTTCCTAAAAATTATGGAAATTCCCGCAAAAGAGAAATTCTGCGGGACTTAACCCCTTTTGTCCACTTGAACCCTGACTGTTTAAGGGGATATCCATAGGGCATTTTACGGATCAATGCCTCCTTCAGAATTGCCCTGGATCAACCTGAAGCCATTGTTTTTGAAGGTACCAGCCAGAAAAAAGCTGCCGGGACCTGGTAAGGCCACCGGCAGCTGATTCGTATTTTTGAGGTATCGTCAGATGCGCATCAATCTGTATGCACGTCCTCGATTTCATCTTCTTCCTCCTCTTCATCTTCGGGAGGTCCAAATCCGATTGGCGGCGTAGCATTTTGTGCATTGATGGCCTGTGCTACGAGGAACCAGCGAACTGCTTCACTGTCCTCCTCCGACATCCGGTCGGAAAATGACACCATACCCTTATCGGCGCGAATACCATCAATAACCACCTGATCAAAGGCTTCCTGGCTATGAAGCATTGGAGAAACCAGCAGGTTCGGGAAATTGGCACCACGCTGCTGACCACCTATACCGTGACAAACCGTGCAGTGTTGACCATAGATTGCACCTCCGGCATCAACCACATCCTGGGTTGCCAGCAATTCAGGAGGATTTAACTCGCGGGGTTCGAAAGTTAGCGGTTGAGGCAACTGGTTACCGCCACCCAGTGTAAACACCAGAAGTCGCGAATAATTGGGGGCAAAGTAATTGCCTTGCTGATTAATACCGACACTGGCAGCAATGTATTGCTTGCCATCAAGCTCGTAGGTGATTGGTGTTGCAACCATCCCGGTCTGCGTATCAAATGACCAGAGCTTCTCGCCGGTCACTGTGTCGTATGCCCTGAATTCGTTGGTGTTGTTTCCACCACCAGAGAAGACGAGTCCACCACCGGTGCTGATTACCGAACCTGTTGGGCCGCTGTTTTCTTCACCTCGCCAGACTTCTTCACCACTGACCATGTCCCAGGCAGATACATATCCCACAAATTCACGTGGGGCATCAGGGTTTGCCTGGTAGTAGGTAAAATTGGCACTCATATCAATGGCAAGGTTGTTGCCATTGGGATCCGGATTCGGAACGAATTCCTCGACACTTTGCATGGCAAAATAAGCCCGCTGCGTGGCGATATAGATCAGGTTGGTTTCCGGGTTCCAGGCATTGGAATGCCAGCCATGTCCACCCTGTACGCCCGGTGAAAGGTTGAAAATATTTTCGCGATCGTATCTTGCTGCCGGCACTTCAATCGGACGTCCGGTTTCCATATCTATTCCGGTAGCCCAGTTAACTTCCGTGAAAGGGAACCCTCTCAGGAGCTCACCAGTGCCTGCATCAAGCATATAGAAAAAGCCATTCTTGTTGGGCTGGGCAACGACATGTCGCTGCTGGCCATCTACATCCAGGTCCAGAAGCATCATGGGACTCATGGCATCGTAATCCCATGTGTCACCCGGGGTAGTCTGGTAATGCCAGACATATTCACCCGTGTCTGCTTCAACGGCCAGCAGAGATGCGACAAACAGGTTATCACCACCTTCAGGGTCACGGGCACGCTGATCCCAGGGAGTACCATTACCTGTGCCAAAAATAATCAGGTCGTTTACATCATCATAAACCACGGAGTCCCAAACGGTTCCTCCACCACCGAGCTCCCACCATGAACCACTCCATGTGGCAGCAGCCAATTCCATCTGTGGCGTTTCGAAACCAAGTTCAGGGTTGCCAGGCACTGTGTAAACGCGCCACAGGTCTTCGCCTGTCTGTGCATCGTAGGCACCAAGATAACCACGGGCACTTTTTTCTGCCCCCGAGTTACCAATCACGACCTGCCCCTTGATGATGCGCGGAGCACTGGTAATCGTATAGGACATGTCAGGATCAACAGTGAGCTTGCGCCATTCCTCTTCACCAGTCTGGGCATTGATAGCAACGATATACCCATCCAGAGTGCCAAGATAAATCTTGCCTTCGTAGGCAGCGATGCCTCGGTTCACGATGCCGCAACAGACCTTGGTAACAATTTCACGATCAGTTTGCGGATCGTAATGCCAGAGCAATTCACCTGAGCGGGCATCAAAGGCGTTAACCATGCTCCATGCTGTAGAGACATAAACAACGCCATCTACATATAAGGGGGTTCCCTGCTGACTGAGATTTACATCGTAATCGGCGTACCAGGCCAGCTCCAGCTGATCAACATTGTCACGGTTTATTTCATCAAGAGAGCTATAGTAGGTTTCATCGTACGTGCCCCCTTTCATCATCCATTGCTCGGGCTCGTTTTCAGCGTTGAGTAATCGATCATAAGAGACATCAGCCGCACTGGTGGCAGTACCGGCAGAAGTAGACATATCTGCAGCAGCATCCGACTGTGCTGTTTCATTTTCAGACTGAGAACAGGCAGCAAGACCAGTCACTGTGAGCAATATTAAAAATAAATTCCGAAACATGGTTTTCCCCCGGAGAGTGTTTCTTTGGTAAGGGGACGAAGCATATAGCGCGGGGCTATTGTCGTCCAGTTTGAAAAATCACAAAAAAGGCAGCTCTTTTGCTGCCCCTTTGATTGCTAACAATAGTTAACCATTAAATGTTATTGGGATTCGGCTATTTCCTTCATATTGGAAAGCATGCCCTGAAATATACTCCTGCGCCGCGATACATCAGCATCCTTTGCCTCCTGGCTTTCAAGGTTAGAAACATCATAGACCAGGGTGTAGAGCATTTTTGATGTGCCAGCAGTGACAGGTCTAGCCTCCATAAATCCATGGTATAGATTGTAGAACTGGCCTTCCTGTACCGGCTGGGTGTAACCATAGGAAAGTTCTGTTTGCGCAACCAGAATCTCAATAATTGTTGTTGGCCCTAATGCAAGCTCGCGTACAGTGCCCATACCACCATCGCCCGAGGTTATTTCACAGGCAAGACCACCCCACTCTGCAATATCACAGTAGTCTCCTACTGCTTCCCAAACATCAGCGGCTGATTTATCGATATTGATCTCCATTTCAATGGTCACATATTCCGGTTCTGCTGCAAGGAGATTGACTGATACTAAAAATGCAAAAAGGCAAAGCAGATTTTTTTTGTTGATTTTCATTAACACACCCTTGATTGATAGAAATGGCGCTCAAGCATAATTACCTGAGCACGCCGCGTCCAGTTCAAAAATCGCCTAACCATTCAAATTAAGATAGCTCTCACCCAAAATAATTGCACAGCATAATGTGTTCTCCTAACGGACAGTGACACACACCTAAGTCGAGGAGATATATCTTTTTTTCACGCCGCATGTTAATTCAAAAAAATGCATACCCATAAACAATAATGAAAATTCATTCAAAAACAGTTGTAACGAACAAGATTTGCATCATATGATTTTCCTGGAGCTTCAATAAAACAAGATATAATTTGAGGGAAATAACCATGGCTAAATATGAAGGTGGGTGTGAACATGTGCACACCCAATCAGAAAATGAACCGATTGATAACCACACCTGCCACTGCTCAGTATGTAAAAGGGTAACCGGCCAGGACACGACTCATGTCGTTTTCTTCAATCATGGTGATCTGGCAGTCGATAACGAAGGCAGCCTGAACAGGTTACCCTTTAATGACCAGAATCCGGATGGCCCACTTGAGTTATGTGTCTGCTCAGATTGTGGAACTCCCATCATGCTGGATGACAAGCAGGGACGGATAAGGGTGGTTGTACCCAACCTTATGGGCTATCCGGATGGGTTTCCTTCTGCAACCTACCATGCCTTTTTTGACGCCTCATCCGGAGCATCTGAACCTGGTGATGGTCTTCCGGTCCATGAAGCATTAAGGCCTGATTTTACCTGGCCTGAAGGTTCTTGATTTCCTGCAAGTAAGTTTTCCTGTTACCTTCACGCATACTCAGGTTTGCGTGGAGGTAATAAAATCTCCAGTTCCCCATTTCCTCCTAAATTCACCTTTCAGAATTCCTTTCTGATATGCCTATAATAGTCTTCAAGTCATATTTTGCGTTATTTGTTGGGGGAAACATGCCATTGAAACCACTTAAAATCACTGGAGTGATAAAGCCACTGATTATCCTGGGCGTCTTGCTATCACCTGTCTTGGCATGGGCAGCTGAGACACCGGATTTTTCCGGCGCCTGGACAACTTACAGAGGGAATCCCGGAGCGCCGGGCGGACCAAGCATGTTCATGGGTGTTGAATTAAAACTGACTGCGGAAGCAGAAAAAGCACGACAGGATTTTATTTCTGTCACACAGGGCACCAACCACGGTGCAGGCAATTCCTGCGTAGGCTCAGGTATGCCGGGATCAATGCTTGGCTCCGGCGGATATCCGATGGAGATTCTCCAACGTCCAGAACAATTATTTGTCATCTACGAAGCACATAATGAAATCAGGCGAATCTACATCGGGGAGGAAGCTGAGAACCCGGATGATTTTTTCCGCGAACGCAATGGCTACTCCTCTGCACATTGGGAAGGAGATCGTTTAATTGTAGAAACTTCACGCCTAAAGACCCAGGTGGATTCACGTTATCCGCATAGTAACCAGGCCACAATAAGAGAAGTATATTATTTTGATGAACCACTTGAAGATGGGACTCGCGTTCTGGCGGCTGACCTGACCATGGTTGATCCCTTATGGCTCGAAGAACCCCTGGTAACCACAAAGCGCTGGCAGGAACTGGATAATTACCATGTTCTGACTTACGAATGCACAGAACCCCTGTGGCTGGATGAAATGGAAGGCCTGTATGAAGAAGCCGGCCTTGAAATGATCCAGGAATAGTCATTAACAACACCAGATTTATTTAAAAGGTATTAAAGTGAAAAAAGTTATCAGTCTTGTAACATTATTGGTCCTTACTACTACTGCCGCTGTCACGTTGGCTCACCATTCAGCAGCACAGTTTGATTTCCGCAACACTGTTCTGATTACGGGAACAGTTCAGGAAGTCCGATTCGCCAACCCACACTTGAGACTCATCCTTGAAGTCACAGACGAGGCACGTGGTACACGTGATATCGAATACGAAGGCCACAGCCGCAATAACATGCGTCGCCAGGGTCTGATGCCGGATATGTTCCAGGTAGACGATGAAGTTACCATCAGAATTGCACCAATGCGCAATGGTGAAGACGGGGGGTATGTGACAGCCCTGCGAACTCCTGATGGTGAAGAGATCGGTAGAGTTACCGGCGCGGATTAGACCCCGCATCCATTTCCTGATTTATTACACGACTGGAGGGGTACTGTAATGAAGACCAGGTACGCAAATAGTTTCAAAATCTGGTTGCTGCTGGTCCTGGCAAGCTTACCGGTATTTGCGCAGCAGACTGCGCAGATGGATTTTGTCAGCGTTGGCCGCGGGGCACCACTGGCAGCAGATATAAACAATTATGATTTCACCGGTGCCACCATGCGAGTGATGGGTGCTGTCGGTCCTTTCAATCAGCGTCCCAGAAGATTTTCAGGTTCTGCAGAGCCTGGCGAAATCCCTCAAGGAATAGAGCCACTTGAAAGGGATCTTTTTACATCGGATGACTTTTACGCAGATCGTCATTTATGGATGGATCCTCGCTATTTTCGTTGCAACTCCTCCGGCGCCCTGGAAGACATCTGGGGTGGCAACAGAAGACCTCTCATTGGTGACAATCCACCTGCCAGCGCAGCGTGGGGATATTGTGACCGTGATTATCCCAGGGAAGCCATCGTCAGCCCTTATTCTTTCGATTCAGCACAGGCACACTACGAAGCCTTGATGGAAGAAACACGCAGCCGTGGCGGTCCGACTAAGCACACTTATGCCACGGTGCCGGGTGAGATGAACGGTATCTATATGCATCCTGGCAGGACTCCTGAAAATTATTACTGGTATCGAGCACGTCACAACCAGATTCCCACTATCCTTTCCTTGTTAACGGAGGAATACCAGACGCGCTTTGTGCAGGAGGCCTTTCACCACGCCAATACCAATGCCGCACAGTGGCCCTCACAGTACTGCTGGCCTGAAGGATTCATGCGCCGCTGGCATGAAGCAGCCCTTTGGGAAAACTACATCATGGTGACACCAAACATGGTCCAGATTCTTGCCGGTGTTGCCCGTAATTTCATCACCAATGTGCATATCGGCAGAGAATTCAATATGGACGGTGTTGTTCCCCGTCTTGGCGAAGACGTGCCGCGCTGGTATGGAGAAACAATCGGATTCTGGGATGAAGATACTCTGATCACATGGACATCCAATATCCAGGGTTGGAAAACCCATGCAGCTCCTGATCATTCCAGCCTGTTGCAGACTATCGAAATCTATTCTCCTAACCGGGATGAAGAAGGCAACTTCATCGGGCTTAACCATGAAGCCATTTTTTATGATCCCGAAGCCTATGTCGAACCGGTGCGAATTGTCCGCAACTACATCAAACAACATGAGTTCGACGATCCTGATGCCACCCCCTATACTTTTGTAGAATGCATCCAGACTATTTTTCCTGTTGATGGCGTAGCCACCCCGGTAAACCCAGGCGATATCATTGAATATGAAATTCCCGACATGTACGGCCGACCCTGGAATCATCTCTGGGAAAACTGGTTCGAGCAGGATATGGAAAGACCGGAAGAAGAAGATATCTTCAGTTTCTGACAAAACAATAACAAGAAATATAAAACCATGACCAACACTTGCGCATGGTGTGAAGCTCCCAAACAAACCGGCCCTGTCTGCCCAAGCTGCGGTGCTGATTACGCCAAGGCAGCGGCGATCAAGGCTCACGGCAAGGCCAGCTTCGAAGAACCAGCAGCCTCACCTGCTTTTTCTGAACCAGAATCCTCACCTGAAGAACATGAACAGCTTATTCCCGTTCAAGACCCGGCGTTTGAGAAAAAGGCTTGCCTGTTAGCGTTGCCAGGAATGCTAAGTTTTGCCCTCTTTGTTCAAATCACCGGCTTTCTTTCCGGCATGCAGCGAATATTTTTTGCCATGCCTATTCATGAACTAGGTCATGCTGTTTCCGGATGGCTTTGCGGATTCAATTCCATCCCTACTCTCTGGAAAACCATCACGCCTGAGAATCGCGGCTACCTTTCGTCATTATTAGTGCTTGTTTTGCTGGGGTGGCTCGCTCGTTACGGCTTGAAACGCAAACAACCCCTATGGCTTGCCTTCGTGTGCCTGGTTCTTATTGTCCAGGGGTATGGCACCTTTATGATTTCCCTTGGCAAGGCTGACATGGTTATCACCATGGGAGGCGATGCCATGGGTATGATCCTGGCCACACTGCTGATGATGACGTTTTACGTTGGCAAGGACACCCAGATTTACAAGGGGGCTCTGCGTTGGGGCTTCCTGGGAATAGGTGCAGCAGCTTTCATCAACATGTTTGCACCGTGGTGGAATAAGGATATTTCAGCCATCGGTTATGGCACTACAGGAGGTATCCCGACTGACTCATGGAAAATGATCAATATTCATTTATGGGAATGGGACGCACTATTCACCGTCCATATCACGCTCGGTTTACTCTGCCTGACGGCACTAGGCATCATTTATGGCATCGGACTAAAACAGGCTATAGGATGGGAAAAACTTAAAGACAAACAGGAACGACTCGCCAGGATTCGCGAGAAATCAAACTGACTACTCTACCCTGCCCACCTGGATGAAGCCGTTCAACCGGTCAGTTTCAAGACGATAGCTATCACCCCAGCGCGAAGGATAGATTCTAACCTCATCCCCCTCACGTAAATTAAAACGACGCGAGTGAGTCTGGCGCCAGACCTGACCGCTGGCAAGGGTTATGGTGAGCATATTGCGGTAAGTATCTAAATCCAAAACAACATCGCGAAGTTCTTCACGTCCATCTTCAGTTTCAACAATTCTGGCACGTTCCCTGCCGAAATTTTCAACTGTACCTGCAGAAGCAGCCTGTTCTGCAGCAGGCTCTTCTTCCTCAACAGTATCCTCTTCTTCGCCACCCCTGTTGCGGCCAAAAATACCACCAATGGATGGCATACGAATGCGCGGCAACAGTCCCCGGCCATTCTCATTGGCATCTTCATCATCCATCGTGGCTGTTTCAGGTGCCTGGCCAAAGTCTTCTACTGATGTTGTAGATTCTGCAACGTCAGAGGATTCATGACTTGCGGTAGCCGCTTCAAGCGCCTCTTCAAGACAGATCACGCGTTCGACCCGATCAGTAAATTCCTCACATGCGAGAAATTCATCAACCGACTGCGCATGCACAAAACCCGCAACCGGAAAAAACAGGAATACAACCAGAAAAGCCTTGCGTGACATGAAAAACTCCTTGGATTCAGAGGCTGACAAGAGTAATAGAAACCCATGATCAGAACAACCTTTGTCCACAATCAGTGTACAAATCATTCTGAACACTTTCAGGCATCCTTTTTGTCACTTACACTTGGATATCAGGAGTTGAATAAGTGGATCCAAAAGTGACCAGCCAGGTCTTCAAACAAGTAGCTGAACTTGATGCCAGAGGTGAGCATGATCAGGCCATCAACTTACTGTCTCAAGCCGTGATAGATGGCGACCATGTCGCCAAATGTGTACTGGGTAAACGCTTGTTTGTTGGTGATCGCTCACCCTACCTGCCCAGGGAAGGCGCCCAATTCATTCTGGAAGCTGCTCAGACCGGTGTCGCAGATGCAGTTAGCGTGGTTGCTGTATTCCAGGCTACCGGTATTTTCCAGCAAAAAAGCTGGGAGGATGCACTGAATACACTGACACATGCGGCCATTCTCGGTTCTTCAATAGCAAGGGAGCAGTTAATCCTCCTCGCGAATAAAGGGGAACCGGCCGAGAACCCCGGCTTGCTTTCAAATAATGAGGACGCTCACTGGCAGGAAATTCGAAGCAGTATTTCGATTGATGACTGGACCCGTGAAGTGGAAGGCGAAATTATCAGTGATTCACCCGAGGTAAAAACTTTTCGCAACCTGCTCTCTCCTCAAATTTGCCGCTGGCTTATCAGATTATCCAAGGAAAGACTAAAGCCGGCACTGGTTTATGATGCAAAGAGTCAGCGCAACTACGTATCTGAAACACGCACAAATTCCATCGCCGAATTCAATTTGATGGAAAATGAATTACTGCATTTCCTTATTCAGCAAAAAATGAGTGCAGCCAGCGGTATCCCCATGCAGCAAATGGAAGGCACAGCCATACTTAACTACCAGCCCGGCGAAGAAATCTCCCCCCATTTTGATTTTGTTGATCCGAACATGGAAAACTATCATCAGGAAATTGCCACTAATGGTCAGCGCATCATGACCTTCCTGATTTATCTGAATGATGACTACGAAGGCGGTGATACTGTCTTTACCGAACTCGACCTGAGCTTCAAGGGCAAAACCGGTGACGCCATGTATTTTATCAATTCCCTTCCCGATGGTTCAGCCGACACACGCACCCGCCACTCCGGCACACCTCCCACTTCCGGCGAAAAATGGATAGTGTCCCAGTTTATCCGCAACCGCGAAGTTAAATATATATTGGACTAACTACTAGTCCAAATCTTGTTGGCGTAGCGAACGAAAGCAGGTCGAGGCAAAAAAGAAAGCCAGCAAGGATAGTACTGAAGTACGTGACGCATGCTGGCTTTCTTTTTTAACGAAGAGATGCTGAGTGCAGTAGCCACTGATTTGCAGATATAAAAAAACCCCGCCGGGTATGGCGGGGTTTCTTTTTACTGCTTCTAAATCAACTTAGAAATTGACTTTGAATCCAACGTAGTAACGACGGCCCAGCAAGTCATACAGTGCTGGAACAGTCTGGTCTGAGTTGGTATCACCACCAGCAGGGTTGGAATTGGTCAACTCTGGATCTTCGTCCAGGAGATTATCAATACCAAACCTCAGGCTGTAGTTCTCGGCAATGTTCCAACCACCATTAAAGTTGAAGACATTGTAAGAACCCGGCCCCTGGATTGTAGTGCTCGGGCTCTGTGCTTTCGCAGCAGATTCCGCACTATCCAGATAACGCCAGCTCAAACCAACATTGAAGTCGTCCCAGAAATACGTAAGACGAGTCAGGTGCTGGAAGTCGAACAGACCACCACGGTCCAGAGTACCGGCAGCATCAATCAGCGGATCACCTGGCGCAGGTACGTATTCGTACTTGGTCAGGAAATTCATGTTGCTATTGATGCCCAACGTGCCAGGACCAACGTCCAGGCTGTAGTTGAGGTTCAGGTCAACACCCTCGGTTTCCTGAGTACCCAGATTATCGAATGGTGTATCCACCTGGGCACGGTCACCAGTGATCGCATTACGACGAATCCTCTGACATGAAGGATTGTTAATGTCGTAATTCGGGTTGGTGGAACCATTCCAGTTAAAGCAGTTGTTATACACAATCTGCACAGATACAGGCGCAATTGCTTGCTCAAGTGCAATGTCGTAGTAGTCCACAGTCACGTTCAAACCATCAATGCCAAATGGATCGGTAATAACCGCACCAAAGGTATAGGTTTCACCTTCCTCAGGACCTACGTTTGGGTTTCCTTGCTGAATGGCAATTTCCAGTGGGAAGAACGGAGGGTTCTGCCTGTGGAAACCTTCAGGTCCGGAAACACCCAGGACTGAGTAAGTCTGGGTATCAAACAGTGAAGTGTCATTACCAATGATCTGCCTACACAGGTCAATAACCTGCTGACGATTCGGATTGGAAGGCACGTTACCGTGAGGTGCCAGTGTAGTTGCTGAGCAGTTATCCTGGTCCGGATGGAAAACCACCAACTGGGTTGGTGCAGAGAATAGCTCGGCGATATTAGGCGCACGAGTTGCGAACTGGTAACCACCACGCAGTGTGATGTTGTCAGTCGCATTCCAGGTGAACAATGCTTTGTAGGTATCTACACCGCCTGCTGTACTGAAATCCGAGTAACGATAACCCAGTTCAAGGTCCAGTGTATCCAGAACAGGAACAAGGATCTCACCGTAGTATTCACGGACATTGATCTTGCCTTCAGTTGCGTTAGAAGCAAACAAGCCAACAGGGTTCTCCTGAATGATATTAACAGGGTTACCCGGGTTAAATTCGAAGCTGTTACCACGGTAAGTAGCACCCAGCGCGAAACGCACTTCACCGGCTGGCAGTTCGAACCAATCACCAAGACCACCCTGGAGGTTAGCCTCGATAATTTCCTGGGTCAGGTCACTGCGGTTAACCAGGCGCGTATCGATACTGTCCAGACAGTCTTCAGACGGCGTGAATTTTTCGAATACTGGCAGACCAGTAGTACAAGTCATACTGTAACCAGAACCCGGGTTAACACCATTTACCCTGCCCGGGCTGTAACCGGTAACCCGGCCGAAATTTTCAGCATAGACAAGATTCTGGTAACGCTGCAGTGAAGGCAGACGGTTGTTAACAGCTTCAATGTAGGTATCACCACGAGAAGCATAAGCTTCCCACGTCCAGTCACCGTCTCTCATTTCACCTTCAAGGCCTACCATAAACTGCCAAACGTCATTCTGGTTGGCTGTCTTGATATTGCCGTTGTATGACAAAACGTGGAACAGTGGCCATGGAGCTGCGGGATCTGCACGTGAGTCCAGAAGACCTTCCAGTACAGGAGGTAATGTGCGTCCATCACGGGGTACTTCAGGTGCCTGCCATACTGTAATGGCGGGTGGTACACCACCTGTCTGGTCAACATTGATCCTGCTGTAATTCATCTGCGCGAAAGCAGATATTGAGTCCGTTATATCGTAGTTACCGCGGACAAATAATGAATGCCTTTCCAGCGGTGAGGACAGGAAGAAGTCCAGCTGACGACCATTCTGGTCGAGGTTTCCATTGTCCAACAGCTTGATACCACAGTAGTCGCTACAGTTGTCATAAGCGTTGATAGGGCCGTTATAGCCCAGACCACCCTGCACTACGAATGGTGAACCATCTGCATTGAAATAAATGTCAGATGAGTTACCAATTGTGCCGGGTGCTACCTGTGGAAACAGGGCATCAATTGCAGCTTGTGAAGCAGGATTGCTGTTACCGTTACCGGCAAATGCTGGGGCTACTACGAAGTTACCACTTGGGTTACCTGGGTCAGCCCAGCCTTTTCTATAAAACTCACGGTCCACCTGGAATACAGGCTGACGTTTGGTCCAGTCAATACCGAACATGATATTGCCGCGACCATCAGCAGAGTTAACACCCATCAGCATGCTGAAGCGCTCTTCTTCACCGTCACCTTCAGAGGTCTCACCCATCTGGTAATCCAGTTCAAGACCTTCGAAGTCATCTTTCAGGATGAAGTTAACAACACCGGCCATCGCGTCAGGTCCGTATACCGCAGAAGCACCACCAGTGATGACCTCTACGTTCTGGATTGCTGAAGATGGAATGGTGTTGATGTCCACAACCAGTGAAGCATTTGCAGGTTGTGCACGTTTACCGTTAATCAGTACCAGGTTACGGTTGGTACCCATACCCCTGAGGTTCAGCGTAGCTGCACCCGGGGAAGCTGTAGAACCACCCTGAATACTGTTTGAGAATTGTGTACCACCAGGTACAAACTGAGGCATCTGGTTCAGTACTGACTCAACAGAAGTCGTTGCTGAATTTTCGATTGCTTCACTGCCAACTGTGATAATTGGACTTGGTGCGTCAAGGTCACGTCTTACAATACGTGAACCTGTGACTGTGATTTCTTCCAATGTGTCCTGAGCGAACACGCTGGTACTTACCCCCCCGGTCAGCATCGTCGAGACTGCTGCTACACCTAGGGCTAGATTTTTTTTACGCAGGTGTTGTGTACGCTGCATAGGTAAAACCCCCTTTTAGATTTTTTAGTTTCAGCTGAATAGTTACCGTATCAACAGACACGGTAGGCGCACGATATCAAGCAATATGGGCAATTGGAAGATATATTTCGATATACGAATATTGTATTCGAATCGTGAAAATCACTACATAAAATATGACTCCAGAGTCAGTTTTAACAACCAATTCCCTTTTAAGTTTTATTTAACACTTCAGTTATAGAGAAAGGCGTTTTATAGCCACTACTTACTAGAAACCTTTTTGAAATATTTTCATTTAATAACAATTAGTTGTATACAAATGCTTGGTGATAGAGGGAATATCTGTCTTTTCTCCAGTACATGGACGATCTTTGGAATTCAAATGAACTAATTTCCAAAATTCTGCGTCTTATTCACAAGACATAATAGATTCTCTGGAGAAGATAAAGGTGGAAAACACCAAATGAACAAATATTTACCTGCCGCGGGCTGGATACTGGCAGTCTCAAGCATTGCATTTGCCGGATACCAGTACAGGGAGATACAGGATCTCCAAAGCGAACTGGACCGGCAAATTCTCCAGGGCAACCTGAAAGCGGAAATCTTTGATCAGGATATGAATAATCTCGAGCAGACCATTGCTGACTTGAGAACCCGGTTAAATTTTGCCCGCCAGGACCTGGCTCTTGCCAGGGAAGATCTGCTTGAACAACAGGATTCCTTCCAGTCAGATCAATTCAGCAATTCGGACGCCCCCTCAATGAGTGGGGAGCGGCAAATCGCCCGCATGATGAATTCCCCACGTATTCGCGAAATTGGCTCACGCATGATGCTCAATTCACGCTATGGGCAGTTCATCAGCAGTCTTGGCCTGAGTGAGAACGAAGAAGAACAGCTGAATGAAATCATGAGTGATGTGATTAGTAGCCAAAACGAACTCAGAATTTTACTGGCCAATGGAGAGATCACCCTGGAAGAGTTCCAGTCATCTATGGCCGAGCTCGACATGGAAGATGCACTTGCAAGCTTCCTCACGCCCTCCGAAATGGATGCCTTCTATACCTATGAAGCCGAGGAAGAGGCGCGCAACCGAGAACAAATGGAAAGTGTTATGCGTATGCAGCTGACTGCCCAAACCCCGGGGCTGTCTGAGAGTAATCGTGAGCTGGTTGCCCAGACCCTGATTGATGTACTGGGGACATCACGACGTCCCGGTCTGGCTGGCGCAGGTATGGTCAGGGCAGAAGTCCGTGCCGGACCAGGTGATACTGAAGGTGCAAGCATCAGCCTTGCTGCAGGCGGGCTGAATATGCAGGTAGAAGCTTATGACAGTGTTCTGGATCAGCTTGAAGGCACGATGGACGACGATCAATTTGCCATTGTTGAAAATTATGTTGAGCAGCAGCAGATGCAGATGGAAATGGTTCAGGAAATCATGTCTATGCAGGGCGAAGAAGGTGAAGGTGGTCCCAGGGCCTTTATGATCACGCGCTGAAAGCGAATGATCATAAAGACTTCAACTCAATATCAAGCAGAAAAAGTTAGACGGACAATCTTTAGTATCCGATCGTAAATCTGCCGTTTACGTTATTGCCTTGCTCCACTTCATCCACCAGGGCAATGGCATAGTCATCATAGGAAATTTTGCTTTCGCCGTTGTCATCAGCAACAACATTATCTTTGCCAAGTCGAAACTGACCGGTTCTTTCGCCGGGACCGATCATGACCGCCGGGGAAAAGAAGGTCCATTCCAGCCCATCTTCCTGTTGCAGCAAGTCAAAGGCTCGCATGCCTTCTGCAATATTAGCCAACACTGGTTCCGGTATCCCGACATCCTGCAGCGTGTCCCAGACTTTTATGCCTTCATCGTTATGGAGAGACGCTGCTCCGCCAACCATTACATAGCGTTTGACGCCTGAATCACGAACCGCCTGAAAAAGTTTTTCAGACTCATTGGTCACGAAAGGCGCAGCTGAGATAACAGCATCATGCCCTTTCAATGATTCCGCAAGTTCAGTGGGGTTCAGCATATCCCCTGCTACAGCAACAACCCCTTCCTGTGCTGGAATGCTATCCGGATTACGGCAAATGGCAGTGACAGTGTGTCCCCTGTCTAAAAGTTCTTTAGTGATCTTGCTGCCAATATTTCCGCTAGCGCCGATCAATGCGATGTGTTTACTCACTGAATACTCCTTACTCTTAATTATTAAGCCTAGGTTCACAAGTGTATATAAAAAATACGAGGGATATCACCACCCAGGAAATAGATATTTGGAAATCCCGGTCAATTTGAATACCTTGCTGCCCGAATTACAGGTTTGCTATATTGACAAGCTGCGGCCCTGATGTGGTTTACCTGCTAACAGATAACAAACCATGACACCGTATATACACAAAAGGCTATTCCTGATAACTGCACTCCTGCTCAAGGGGATTCTTTGCAGTTTTACTATTTTTGCCCAGGAAGATGATCCGGCAATTACAGAACAAACCAGTCCTGATGAATTCATCGATGAAGAAGCCGCCGCAAACAAAGATGATGAAACCATCGAACAGGAAAGCCCTCTTGATCCGGAAGTCTACCAACAGGCACTGATCAACAAGGCAAGACTCGAAAGTCTGATCACATCACTTGAAAGCAGCAGACCTGCCGAAATTGACAGCACTGAACTTGTCAGAGCCTATGCCGACCTGGCGCATATACTCAGCGACCTGGATCAGTATGATAAGGCACTGGAAGCCTTTGACCTGGCTTTGCAAACCACACGAATGCGCACAGGTCTGAACAGCCCTGAACAGTTACCTATCCTGCAATCCATGCTCAACACTTATGAAAAACAGGGTGAATTGCAGGCACTGGAATCTACTTCTCATCTTGCTTTCCATATCAGCCGAAGAAGCTTTAATGCGGGTGATCAGCGACGTATAAATGCCCTGGTACAACTTGGCCGATGGCAAATGAAATCCGCAAGAGAAAATTCAGGAAGTGTGTTTGATACCTCGCCCCTTGAATTAGCCTCCCTGTACAGGACAGAAATTGAGTTACTGGAGAATGCTGATGATATACCTGATAAAAATATTCAGTTGTCACAACTATATCTCGGTGACGCAGCTGCCAAACTGGAAACAGCCAAGCTGATTTTCGAGAGACCCCTGAGCGCTTACAGGACAACATCCCAGCGCACCATCAGATCGCAAGTTTGTCGACAGGTTCCCACACCTGATGGCAGGGTTGTACGCGTCTGCGAGACTGTTGAAACACCCGATACGGATTACTTCCTACAACCCTCCAATATGAAGTATGGAGAAATCCAGAGAAACCTGAGGGAAACACGAGACTCCATAATGACAGCATTTGAATTACTGCAGACTGATGGGAATATCGAGCTGCGGGATTTATTACTGGCACAAGTCGACGTACTGACCAATGACTACAACACGTTTGTAAGTGAAAACTCCCAGTAGGGAGTTGCTAAGTAACGCTAGCCTTCGTCCGCCTGCTCGCGTTCAAAACGGGAAGTTTCTATGTAGTAACGCACGGTAGTGTTGCCTTCATGGCAGGCATACTCATAGATGGCATAGTCATTATCCAGATACATTGGATAAGCCACAGTGTAGGATCCTGTCTTGAGCACTTCGGGATCTTCAATCTCCATTGAAAACTCAATCTCATCATCAGCAACACGGGTGAATCGCTCAATAATACGTTGATTAGTGGTCGTCGGCTGAAGAGGTCTTGGTGAGCCGGGGTTTCCGGCACTGGTTTTCTGGGTCAGACCATTGAAGTTGGTGGTTTCCACTACCAGGGTATTGCCCTCCCAGCGGCCACGGGATTCACCCAGCCAGGTTTTAATGTTGGAATCCAGGGGTGGGACATCTCCTGTCGGAATAATCCGTGCTTCATGTGCCATTTCCAGCTGAATCACAACATAACCAGGAGACTGGAAGATACGAATGCCGTTATTGTAGTTTCGTGCCTGCATGGAGACCGGCATACTACGGGTGATACAACGATCCCACGGACTGAAATCCTCGATCTGATCAAACACTGTCTGTGTGGGATGGTATGAACCACGCATCTTCGATTGCATTTCCATGCCGTAATCAGTCAATTCAGGAAACTGGCCATCAGGTGGGTCAACAATCAGGGATGTCTGATTCATGGCTCGACCACCTGCATCCGCCACTGGAATGGGACCACCCTGGAAGCGCTCATCACGGGCTGCTGCACCGGCCTGCTTTTCCGCGAACTCTTCTTCGGTCAGGTAGCGATTCAGCCCAAAACGCTTATCCCTCACCAGGGGTGTACTGATCAGGTGATTAATCGGCCAGGTGCCTCGAAGGTCGGGCTCGCCCCAGGGAGTCAAGGGCGCTTCATATTCGGCGGCACTGACTGCGCCTTGCAACATAGCAAGCGTAAGCCAGGATGCTCCCAACACGAATGAACGTTTGAATTGTTGTGTCTTCATTGATAACTCCCAAAAAATACCGCACATTTCGACGCACTATAATTCCGCTTCATTATGCGACTCGTCAACTGCCGTGTAAACACTAACTGACGCAGATCAAATAGCGCGGCAATCACGGTTTGCCTGCAGTACCGCCAATAATGTGAGTATGCTACTCTCCTATTCCGTCCAACATTTGGTCACACTATTTTCTGAAATCCGGGGGAGTTGTTAATGGGGAGTCGAATGAGCAGAAATTTATTCTCACTGATCCTTTTTCTTACTACTGCTTTGCTAACAACGTTATCAGGACAGGCTCAGCAACTGGAAATGGACACTACCCTGGATGGGCGTCCGAACCTCAATGGTGTATGGAAAGCCATCAATACTGCTCACTGGAATCTTGAAGCTCATTCAGCCGAAGGTCTCGACAGGCGCTTCTGGCAAATGGGTGCGATTGCTGCCATACCTGCAGGCAGCAGCGTATTGAAAGACGGCGGCACAATTCCATACCTGCCCCAGGCATTGGAGCAACGTAATGCCAATAGAGCCGGCTGGCCGCAGGAGGATCCTGAAGCCAAGTGCTATATGCTGGGCATACCCAGGGCGACATACCACGACATCCCTTTCCAGATTTTTCAGGGTGGCAGAGATGACGACCTGCTCATGATTTATCCTTTTGCCGCATCCCAACGCGTCGTTCACATGAATGAAACAACCGGGTTGCCGCTTGATGCGTGGATGGGAAAATCCAATGGCCGTTGGGAAGGCGATACCCTGGTAGTCACGACGCTTAACCAGAATGGCATGACATGGCTGGACCGCGCTGGCAATCATGCGAGTTACCAGCTGGTTGTTACCGAACGTTTTACACTGCTGGGTCCAAACCATATCTGGTATGAAGCCACGATGGAGGATCCCCAGACTTATTCCGAACCCTGGACAATCGAAATGCCCCTTTACCGCCTGGTCGATGACAATGCGCAAACCTTCGAACATAAATGCGTACCATTTGCCGACGACCTGCTCTACTGGGATCTGTGGGGCCTTGATGACCCAGGTCAATAATATCTGAACCGAGTTATGCAAAAATGCCCGAGATCAGGAATTTATAAAGAGGATCAGACAATGAAGACCATGAAGGCAATACTGACAGGAGCCCTACTGACCATTGCACTACCGGTAATGGCTCACCACTCTTTTTATGCCGAATTTGATGCCAATAACGAAGTCAGTCATGAAGGTGTCGTCAAACAGATGATGTGGGTAAACCCCCATTCCTGGCTGGTTTTCGAAGTGGAGAACGAGCAAACCGGAGAAACCGAAGAGTGGCGTGTTGAAGGGGGCTCTCCCAATGTCCTGATGCGTCTAGGGTGGACTCGCGACTCCCTGCCTCCTGGCACACGTATCAGGGTCACCGGTTACCAGGCCAAGGATGGATCCCACAGGATGAACTCCAGGGGAATCGAGTTTCCGGATGGTCGTACTCTTGAACTCGGTGGTAGTCGACAGTAATTCTGTGACCGGGCTTTTCCCGGCCAGCATTATTCTTTTTCCATCTTCGAGGGGAAGCCGATGAAATTGACCTCAGGCAGTGCGCTTTGCGTTGCTTTATTTTCCACTGTATTTTCTGCCCATGTCCTGGCTCAGCCTCCCGGCTGGAATGATCCCTATCCTCCTCACAAGGTCATGGACAATCTCTATTATGTTGGCACCTCCCAACTCGGTTCATTTTTAATTACGACACCTGAAGGTCATATCCTGCATAGCAGCAACTATGAAACTTCAGTCCCTGTGATCAAGGCTGCGGTCGAAGAGCTGGGCTTTGATTTCAATGACATAAAAATTCTTATCAGCGGTCATGCCCATCCGGATCATATTGAGGGCGACGCAATGGTCAAGGAAATAACAGGCGCGGAAGTGGTCGTTGGTCGACTGGAAGTGCCTTATCACGAGGGATTCGACACCCCCGGTGGCAAGGAGCAACCCATCGACAGAGTAATCGATGCAGGCGATACGGTTTCACTTGGCGGCACCACCCTGACAGCCCATGTCCAGTCAGGTCATACCAAAGGATGCCTGGCCTGGAGTCTGCCGCTACAAGAGTACGGCCGCACCTATTACGGATTTATCGAATGCAGCCTCAATGGCCAATTCCTGCGTTATGTTGGCAATGAGGAATACCCGGAAATTGCCAGCGACATCCAGCAGACTTATCGCAACGCCAAAGAGATACCTGCTGAAGTTTGGGTCAGTTCACATGGCGTGTTTTACGGACTGAATGAAAAGTTTGAAAAGCTGCAGAATCGCAGCCCCAATGATCCCAACCCCTTTTATGATCCCGAGGGCTACGTGGCGCATGTTAACGAGTTCGAACAGACTTTCCTGAATACACTTGTCAGACAGGTAACTGAAGCCAATTCAACCGAATGATCCGCTTCGAGGACCAGGAGCAACCATGAGTAGACTTCGTCATCACACCAGCGCCATTCTGACTGGATTCCTGCTCTCTATTTCTTTGCCAGCTGCTGCGCAATTTTTCCCCGACCCTCTTGGTAATGGCCCCTGGACATTTGATACTTTTGAACAGGAAAGCGTATCTGTTTCCGTTGTAACGCGAGGCGTCAATGAGGGCTTTGGCCTGGTCTTCATCCCGGGTACAGCCACGGAAGAGCATCCCACTGGCGACATCCTCTTTACCGAAAGACGCACAGGTTTTGTTCGCCTGTATCGTGATGGTCAATTACAGGAAGCCCCTGTTGGCGATCTCAAACAGACCTTTCGCCTGCAACAACTTTTCGATATCAACCTGCACCCCGATTTTGCTGACAATGGCCTGGTCTATTTCACCTGGATAAAGCAGGGTGATCATCCTGATGGCACGGACGCTTTATGGATGACCACCGCAGTTTCAAGGGGACGCTGGAATGGCGAACAGGTGGTCGAGCTGGAAGAAGTCTTTGAGGCCCGGGCCTGGGCAGGTCACATTGGGGGGGCTTCGAGTCGCGGCATCTTCCTGCCGGATGGCACCTTTGTTCTGGGCTCTTCCCATCGCATTGAAAGACAGGCACCGCAAAGTCTGGATTCACACATCGGCAAGACACTGCGTATAAATGATGATGGTTCTGTACCTGCAGACAATCCCTTTTTTGCTGTTGAGGGTGCCCTGCCCGAAATCCTGACCTGGGGAAATCGCTCAGTGATGGATTTTGCTGTTCATCCCGTCACTGGTGAACTATGGGAACTGGAAAACGGCCCCCAGGGCGGCGACGAAGTGAACATCCTCAGACCGGGGGCCAACTACGGCTGGCCACTGGCAACCTTTGGACGCGATTATGATGGTACGCAGTTTAATGACGTTCCCTGGGTGGAAGGCACCCAGCGCCCCGAAGTATTCTGGGTGCCCGCCATCACTGTTGCGGGTATGACCTTTTATACAGGCGACTGGTTTCCCAACTGGCAGAACAACCTTTTTGTTACCTCTATGATGGTAGGCCGCATCCCTGAAACCGGCCATCTGGAACGTATCGTCTTTAACGAAAATGGCGAGATTCGCCGTGAATCAATGTTCACCGAGCTGCGTCAGCGAATCCGTTATGTCACACAGGGACCTGACGGCTTGTTATACATGCTTACTGACCATAGCGATGGTGTGCTGCTAAAAATAGCACCTGGATCCGGCACTGCTGATGCCCTGGAATTACAGCATCAGGAAATGACTGAACAGGGCATCTCTCAACCGGAAATTTTCACAGCCAGCGACTGCATGGTCTGTCATCGGGTTAACGAAAGTCTGGTTGGGCCTTCATTCGTGCAAATCGCTGCGAGATATCCTGCAACCGATGAGAACATTGCCCTGCTCATCGAAAGCATCCTTTCCGGGGTTGATGGCAACTGGGGCGATGTCGCCATGGCGCCCCACCCTAACCTGACTGCGGATACTGCCAGAAACATGGTGGAGCAGATACTGGGGTTAAACAGCCAGTAAAACGTGCTATAAATCCCCAACCAATAATAAAAATATAGAGATATTCATTTCATGGACTCCATCCTCCAGGATTGGGACTTGATTGTCCTGGCGATGTATTTCCTGGTCATTATCGGTGTCGCTGTCTGGGTAGCACTGGAAAAAAACAAGAACGCTGAAGACTACTTTCTGGCTGGACGACATGTCGGCTGGTTCGTTATTGGTGCATCCATCTTTGCTTCCAATATCGGTTCAGAACACGTGGTAGGACTGGCTGGAACAGGCTTTGAATCCGGCACCCCCATGGCCCACTATGAACTTCATGCCTGGATTGTGCTTTTGCTGGGCTGGCTTTTCCTCCCCTTCTATATGCGCAGTGGTGTTTTCACTACCCCCGAATTTCTGGAAAAGCGTTTTGATGCCCGCTCACGCTGGTTCCTCTCCCTATTCTCTATTGTTGCCTACGTTCTGACCAAAGTTTCAGTCACGATTTATGCCGGCGGCATTGTGGTGTCTGAACTACTGAACATCCCGTTCTGGTACGGCGCTATTGGTATCGTCATTTTCACGGGAATCTACACAATAGTCGGCGGCCTCAGGGCAGTGGTTTACACCGAGGCATTCCAGACAGTTGTGCTGATCGTGGGTTCCTCAATAATTACCTGGCTGGGTCTGCAGGAAGTGGGAGGCTGGGGACAGCTCAGGGAAACAGTCACTGCAGTGAGCCCGGATCATTTCAATATGTGGCGTCCCATGAATGACCCGGACTTTCCGTGGACAGGACTGCTCATTGGCGGCTCCATCACTGGTATCTGGTACTGGTGTACTGACCAGTACATCGTGCAGCGCACTCTGGCCGCCAACAATATTCAAATCGGCAGACGCGGTGCCATCTTTGGCGCTTACCTGAAACTGCTGCCCATCCTGATTTTCCTCGTTCCCGGCATCATTGCTCTCGCCCTGACCATCCAGCAGCCGGATGTTTACCAGGTATCACAAGCTGACCGCGCATTTCCCATGCTGGTCACAACTTTGCTGCCCACTGGATTGAAGGGCTTGGTGGCTGGCGGATTGATGGCGGCACTCATGAGCTCACTGGCCTCAGTGTTCAACTCCTGCTCCACGCTAATCACCATGGATATCTACAAGAAACTCAGGCCTGATCACTCCGAGGCGCAGTTCATTCGGGTTGGCAGAATTGCCACCACTGTTATCGTGATTCTTGGCATTCTCTGGATTCCCATCATGAGCAAAATCGGCGGTGGTGTGATGTACCAGTACCTGCAAAACGTACAGTCTTATATAGCACCGCCAGTCACCACCATTTTCCTGATGGGAATACTCTGGAAACGGGTAAATGCACAGGCTGCAATTGCTACACTCTCCGCCGGCCTGTTCCTTTTGATACTAAGGCTGGGTTCAGAGATTTATTACCAGCCTGTAATCTCTGCCGGGAACGAAATTGCAGGATTACTGTTCCAGTTTGCCACGATCAACTTTTCCCATATGGCCATATTCCTGTTCCTGTTTTCCATTGCACTTTGTACGACCGTGACTCTGCTCACCAATCCACCGGATTACAATCGTATACGCGGCCTTTCGTTTGGTACGCTCACCAGCGAAGACAGAGCCCTGGCGAAAAATAATATGACTGCATTGGATATCATCTTTTCAGTTATCCTGGTCGTACTGGTTATTGGTGTTCTGACCTTCTTTACCGGTTAACATTGATTCTCCATGACTGAACCGGCCACGACAATCAAACAGCTCATTGATCAGTGCCTCTTATTGCCGGACCAGGAACAGGCTCGCTTCCTTGATGAGCAACTAAGCGACCTGCTTTATTCCATCACGTTCAATCCAACCGGCGACGATCCTGAGAACATTGACAAAGATGCCGTTATTTCAAAGGAAATATCTGGCGAACCAATTCCAGCGAATATTGAATCAGAGCTGTCCCGCTTTGCATCCCGTTACGCATTGCTCAAAGCCTCCGCACAGTCCCTCACTACAGAGATTCGAGATGAGCTCGAGCAGGAAATCAAAACTCTGGCAGAAGAATTTCTCCATGCATCCCTTGTAGAGAAATTCAAAATTCCTGAAAACCGCATCTTCCTCGACAAGGGACTGCAAAACAGCGAGTGCCCATGGCAAATAGCCTTGGTGGCAAACTGGGTGTTAAACGAAAAAGGCATAAAAGAATTTTCCGATGGAGCCTGGTTAACAAGCTTTCCTGACCTGGATTTACAAATACTGATCCAGGAACTGGAAAAAAGAATTCGCTTCACTCATATCCCTTCCCTGAGAACCTACAGACGTGATGCGATGCATCATTACCCCAGACTCACAGAAGATGAACTGATAAGGCTTGAATCAGATCAATGGCAGGACGTCATTGATTTTCCCAGTGGCCGACCTGCCAACATGTATATTCCATTTATTACGCCAGTCATCAAGCAGGGCGATATAGAACACAGCCTTTACCGACACTTCCTGATGCCCAACCTGCTTACCTCCATGCGCAATGCCACACCGCTCACCAGCAAGTCACTGGATCTGACGGGTAAGGACAGGAATATTCTTCTCAGCCTGCCTATTGTTATTCAGCAGACACAGGAAGAGCTGTTCAACCATGTGAAATCCACGATAGCCCAACAGATTTCATCCTGGGCCAGCGCATTGCAATCCGGCGCCAGAAACGAGACAAGTACTGCCCTGGCCATTGCCGGGAAAATCTGGGATTACAAACGCACACCTGCAGCCAAAGAATGCCTTTCCCCGGTAGACAATCTCACGAAGGGATTTACCGCCACTATCAGGAATGCTTTTGGCCACCTCTCTGATATCAATTTCGCCGCGTGTCATGGTGACAATCTGGACCCTTTCGATGTCTCGGAAAAATTCGTGTTATTTGCCTCGGTCTCCAATGGGCAGCTGGACAACCTGGCGGCAGCCCACCAGCAATATATTGCCACTTTGCCGAACCCTGCCGACTGGTATAACGAAAAATTTTTCCAGCAATTCCTTGCAGTAAACAGGGAAATGGATCCGCAACATATCCAGGCTCATTTCATTGTAGATAAAACACGAGGCTGCCCTGCTGTTCCCCAGATCGCCAGGTTCCATGTCATTGTGCTTGATCTTGTCCTGGAATTTGTACTTAAGGAATTTGGCGAAGCTACACTTCGTGATGCAGGCAACTGGTATATCCACGAAAAAACTCCATCAAACACAGGCCCTTAAACAGTATCTTCTTTATATGGAGCAATTCTTTGAATCCCATCACTTTTTCCGGGTTCTCAGTAAGACCTGATAGGGGTATATTCTGCGATTATCCTGTAGACTTAATGGATGCTTTCCCTTAAATACACACAGGCAAACACGAATTAACCTGAAGCATTATTACGGTAATCGACAGTATGTTTGACGACTTTCTCTCAGAACTGGAAACACACGAATCCGTGTCGTTCGACTACTCTGAACTTCCCAGAGGAGTAGATAATTACCATATTGATGTAAAACTCAGCCCGAAATTTTGCACTGACTTCAACAAACTGCTTGAAGGATTCCTGGCGCTGGAAACATCCCAGGTTCAGAAACGTCTCAATAACGATAGTGCCAAACAGGAATTCAGAGACAGTTATGTCGACATGATGACTATGCTCATCCACCGGGTTAAGACTGACCTGAATCCTAAAATGGTTCTTTTCTTCCAGTTTGCAATTTATCGATACATTCTTGAAAAATCCAAAGGCTCTTTGGACGATTTCATTAAGGGCCTGCGTGGAAAACTGGCAGACCTGCGTTCTAAAAGCTCAGGAAAAGCCCTGGCTGTTCAAGACCAGGTGTTCTGGTTAAGCAAGCACTACAACACGATTCTTTACGCCATCAACCGGCATTTCTTTGTCATGCTTAAACAGTTTGAAACCAAGGATCTTCTGGCTGTGCGCAACCAGTACCTCGAGCCAGGCCATGAGAAATACCTGGATATCCTGTTCAATCCCATGTTGCTAAGTGCCGATCTGGATGCCGAAAATTTTCTTATAGAAAGGTATCTTTTATGGAACAGGGGTGGTGATGAATCAGAATTTCCAGATTTAAATCAACATATAGAGAACCTGTTTACAAGTCTGTTTCCTGAAGTAAAGGTAACTCCTTTACTAAACACTACCAAGCAAGATGAACAGTTAGAAATATATGATGACCTGGGTGGGTTAAAAACCTGCAAGCCCTTTATAGGCCCATCCCCTGACATGAAATCCATTATCACTGAAGATTTTTCCTGGATGGAAAAATTTGAAAACTTTCACCATCTTTTTAACAAGGAAACGATTGAAGAGATGCAGCGTAATGTCAGACGCGAACAGGGCATGAAGGCTGCATGGAAGTTCAAAGGTGAAAGTAAAAGATTTGACACATTTCTCAATGACCTTAAGAAAATTCTTGAAAGCAGGAAGCTCCTTCAGCAACTAACGGCTTCAAATTACACAAGAAAAATTTTTAATCGACATCTTGCCCAGGTCATGGATCCCCTTGTATTAAGCAAGTACCTGGGAGGCGAGCTTTCATTCAAGGATTTTCAGAAACGCTTAAACAGGGAATATGAGTTTTCGAAAAGCGAGTTAAAACTGCTCAAGGAAACTGAGCAGGAAGTCAGGGATGAAATCGAGAAAAACGCTTCCGACGTTTTAATCAAATTTCTGACTGTTTTTGCTCAATACCGCCTTCATCTGAAATATTACCGTTTCGCCCATCGCGTTTTTAACCGGTTTTCAATTCTGACCGACCCCGAGAAAATCAAACTTTCATCACAAGCGGGCACTCTCTATCAGCTGTTAATGGAGCAGGAAATAACCGATGACGAATCCCGTATCGTTCATCACTCAATCCTGAAAGCAGATGTTCGTGGTTCAACTACGGTCACAGACGAACTTGAGAAGAAAGACCTGAATCCGGCATCCTATTTCAGCCTGCGCTTTTTTGGTCCTATTAATGAAGTTCTGGAAATCTATGGTGCAAACAAGGTGTTCATTGAGGGGGATGCGGTCATCTTAAGCTTTCTTGAATATGAGCATGATCCCAAGCACTGGCACTCGGTTGCCCATGCCTGCGGCATGGCAAAAGCCATGCTCTCCGTGGTTAGCGCCAATAACAAGTACTCCAGGGAAATGGGATTGCCGCCAATTGAATTGGGTATCGGTGTCTGCTACGCAGATTACGCACCACGCTTTTTGTATGACGGCGAAACACCAATCATGATTTCATCAGCCATTGGCGATGCTGACCGTATGTCATCGTGCTCATGGAAGCTTCGGGCAGTTATAAAAAATCATCCCTTTAACGTGGAGGTCATGGAAATTGCTGATGATGACCAGTCCAAGGGTGAAAAAGGCCAGCAAAAGATTCGATACAACGTCAATGGCATTCTGTTGGACAATGAAGGTTTCGAAAAACTGAAAGACGAAGTGGTACTTACCAGAATTACCGGACAGGTCTCAGATAAAACAGAAATTTTCCATTATGGAGAGTACCCGGATACTTCAGGGAAAAAACGCACGCTTGTCATTCGTGAGGGCAAAGTGGGGCTATGGAAGAAAGACCGTATTGAACCCAACGATACGGATGAAAATTTCTACGAAGTAGTGACCAATCCTCAGATCACAGCCAGTATCCAGAAAAAAATGCATGGCTCAAAAGCAAGCATTGAAGACACCAAGACTACGGTTGAAACAACCTGACCAACCAATAATTTGACCGCCCCCACCAGCTTGCCATAACTCCTGTCTCACTTTTTGTATCACTGCAGACCTGTTGCTCTCTTTGAGCCACATCATGGAACCCCCTTTAAATCTCCATAAAATGTAATGACCCTGATATTTTTATGGGCTTGAACAATGATGTGCACAAATTATGAAATTCAGGGGCAAATTTCACTTAAAAGAGCAAAAAAATGCTAAATTTGGCCTCATGAAAATACGTAATATCACGCGCAGGCAAATCCTGCAGGGGCTCGCATTATCGGGCATTTCCACTTCTTTCCATGTGCCGCTTTTTGCAGCGGGAAGTGGCGATCCTGAAGTCCATGAGATAACTGACCGTATCAGCCTGATAACCGGTGCTGGCGGCAATGTGGTGCTCTATCGCGGAAACCAGTCATACACTGCAATCGACAGCGGCAGTCTGGATCACTCTGCAGTGCTCAGAGTCGCCGTGGAAGAATTGGTTGGCGGCATGCCGGTGACTACCCTTTTCAATACCCACTGGCATGAAGATCACACCGGCGGCAATGAAGCTTTCCGTGCCATGGGCGCAAAAATTCTCGCCCATGAAAACACACGCCTGTGGATGACCGCCGACTTCGATATTGAGTGGCGAAATACAGCCATCAAACCCCGCCCCATCAAGGCCCTGCCGGATGAAACCTTTTACTTCTCCGGCGAAAAGGATCTGGGTGGCGAAACGATGCAGTATCTCCACCATGTCCAGGCCCATACTGACGGCGATATTGCCCTGTACTTTCCTGACAGCAATGTCCTTGTGGCCGGCGGCCTGCTAAGGGTAGGTTCATACCCGGTATGCGACATTGCCACTGGCGGCTGGATCGGCGGGCTGATCCCGGCCAATGCAGCAATGCTTGAGCTGGCCAATGAAGACACGATCATTATTCCGGATGAAGGTCCTGCGGTTGGCAAGGCAGCACTGCAAGCCCAGCACGATATGCTCACTGTGCTTTATGAACAAATGAAGGAACTGGCACGTAAGGGATACAGCGGGCATGACATGCTTGAGGCCGGGGCCACTTCAGAATTCGATACCCAGTGGGGTGACCCCACAGAATTTGTCCTGGAAACCTACCGGGGCATGTGGGCACATAGCCGCGACATGGGCGGGTTTATTTAAACGCAACAATACACAGGTAACACTCGATAATTGTAATGAAAGCAATGAATAGAAAATCCCTTACCTTACTTGTAACTGCAGCCGGACTTCTTGGCTCCTCTTCACTCTTTGCACAGGAGAACAAACTGGCAGTGGTTGAAGACCAGTGGCAGCTGATAGATGAATACTGCATGGGTTGCCATAACTTTGAAGACTGGTCAGGCAGCCTGGCCTTTGATGCCTTTGCTCCCGATACCATTCATGAAAACCGCGACGTATTTGAAAAAGTGATACGCAAGATGCGCGGCCGGCTGATGCCACCGCCAGGCAATGATCAGCCAGAACAGCAATCCCTGGATACATTCATTGCCAGCATGGAGGGCTACCTGGATTCCCTGGTTAACGAAAAAGGCCCGAATCCCGGCCATATCACCGTGCACCGCCTGAACCGCAAGGAATACGCCAATGCGGTAGAAGACCTGTTGGCATTTGATATCGATGTGGAATCCTACCTGCCTACCGACGCGACCAGTGATGGTTTCGACAACGTGGCAGAAGTTCTTCAGGTATCTCCAACCTTCCTTGAGCAATATATGATTGCTGCGCGCCAGATCAGTATCCAGGCAGTGGGTGCTGTCACCCCCGAACCGGATATCACATCCTACGTCCCCGACAGTCTTGCCACCCAGTACCGTCATGTCGCCGGCCTGCCGCTGGGCACGCGAGGCGGTTTTGCCGTTGACCATTACTTCCCGGCCGACGGGGATTATATTTTCAGTGTTGAACTGGGTTCCCAGGAAGGCTCACTACAGCGTTCCTATCCAACCTGGTGGCTGGAAGATGAACACACCATGATTCTGACCATTGATGGCGAGGAAGTCTTTTCCGAATCCCTCGGAGGCTATGAAGACGCCGAAGCGGTTGACCGCATCCAGACACCCGCCATTACCGAAATCCAGCGCCGTTTCCAGGATATTTCCATTCCTGTCACCGCCGGCAAACACACGATTGGTGCCACCTTTGTCGCGCGCACCTTTGCTGAGTCCGATCGCATTGTCGATCATCTGAGTCCCGGTGAAACCTTTGACAATATTCCCATAGTGCACGGCATGAAGACTTACGGTCCACTCAATGTGACTTCGGTACCGGAAGTGCCCAGCCGCCAGAAAATCTTTTCCTGCTATCCCGCCAACAATGATGAAGAGCTGGCATGTGCAGAAGAAATTCTTTCCACACTTGCCCGACAGGCTTTTCGTCGTCCGGTAAATGAAAATGACCTTGGGCCCCTGATGGCCTTCTATGAAAACGGTCAGGCAGAGGGTGGTTTTGAAACTGGTATACAAAAAGGCGTGATGGCTATCCTGGCATCCACCAAGTTCCTGTATCGCGCTGAACCACTGCCGGAAGATGCGGAGCCCGGCCAGATTTTCCCGGTAACCGATATTGAACTGGCTTCGCGTTTATCCTTCTTCCTCTGGGGACGTGGTCCCGATGAAGAGCTCATCACGCTGGCTGAAACCAACAACCTCAGTAGTCCAGGCGTGTTGAATGAACAGATTGAACGTATGCTGGCAGATCCGCGCGCACGTTCCCTGACCGAAAACTTTGCCGCCCAGTGGCTCAGGATGGATATGGTCGATGCCATTGATCCTGATCCGCGCCTTTTCCCGGATTTTGACAATGACCTGCGTCATTCCTTCAAACAGGAACTCGCCATGTTCATTGACAGCATCCTTCGCGGTGACCGCAGTGTGCTGGATCTGCTCGATGCCAACCACACTTACCTGGATGAACGCCTTGCACGCCATTACGGCATTCCCGATGTACGCGGAACAGACTTCCGCCGGGTGGAACTGGAAGACGCCAACCGTTGGGGCCTGCTGGGCAAAGGCGGACTGCTGATGGGTTCTTCCTATCCCAACAGAACATCACCAGTTTTACGCGGTGCCTACCTGCTGGAGCATTTGATTGGCACACCTCCAGCTGCACCACCACCAGGGGTAGATATTGATATCGACACCAAGCCCGGAGAGAAAGTGCTGACCCTGCGCCAGCGCCTGGAAAATCATCGCGAGCAGCCTTCCTGCAATAACTGCCATGGCGTGATTGATCCTCTGGGCATGGCCTTGGAGAATTTCAATGCCGTGGGTCAGTGGCGTGAGATTGACCGTTTTGCCCAGGCACCCATTGATGCCGGCGGCAGGCTCGCAGGGGGCGAACCGGTGAACAGCCCGATTGACCTGCAGGTGGCCCTGCGCGGCAATCCAGACCAGTTTGTACAAACGCTGACTGAAAAACTCATGACTTACGCCCTTGGTCGTGCCGTGGAGTACTACGACATGCCCCTGGTCAGAAGTATTGTTCAGGATGCGAAAGATAACGATAATCGATTCAACAGTATTATCCGGGGAATCGTGGAAAGCGATGCTTTCCTGATGAAAGCCCTTCCCCTGGAAGATGAACACTCAGACGCCATCGCATTGGCAGGAGAGTAAACTATGTTTCTTACTAAAAAGCATTTATCTCGCAGACACATGATTCGCGGCATGGGCGCATCAGTAGCGCTGCCATTCCTTGACGCCATGGTGCCGGCATCCACTGCCATTGCGCAGACGGCTGCAGCAGCAAAACCACGCCTGGGCTTTTTCTATATTCCCCATGGCGCCATCATGCGTGATTGGACACCGGACACACTGGGTGCAGACTTTGATTTCAAGCCGATCCTGGCACCCTTCGAGCCATTCCGCGACAAGGTCACCGTGGTATCCGGCCTTGATAACCGACCTGCCCAGAGCTCGGCTGTGCATGCCATCACTCCTGGTACATGGCTGACATGTACACCGCCGCGCCGCAGTCACGCGCCCTATGTTGGTGTGAGTGCCGACCAGATAGCGGTGCAGCATATTGGTCAGGACACAGCGATACCTTCCATCGAAGTCTCCACCGAAGAAAAAGGCGGCGCCTCAGCCTGTGACGGCACTTACGGGTGTACCGTGGGCACCACCATTTCCTGGAGCAATCCCACTCAACCACTGCCCATGGAGTTCAGTGCCAAGAAATTCTTCGCCAAGCTCTTTGGCGAGGGGCGCACTGATGAGGAACGCGTCAGGATTACCGGTGACTACATGAGCCTGCTGGACATGGTGACTGATGAAACTGCCACACTGAAGAAAAGCCTGGGGGCATCTGACCGCGCCATGCTGGATAACTACCTGACCAGTGTCAGGGAAATCGAACGGCGTGTACAGAAACAGGAAGAGCGCGACCTGTCGATTTACGAACTCCCCGATATCCCGGTAGGCATCCCCGATTTTGATGAGCGCACCGAATTGATGTTCGACATGATTGCACTGGCCTACCAGTCCAACATGACTCGTATCATCAGCTTCATGCTGGCCGCCGAAGTAAGCCAGCAGGCCTATAACCACATTGGTGTCCCGGATGCTTTCCATCCACTGTCACACCACAACAACAATGCCGATGCCATTAACAGGCTGTCGAGAATCCAGACCTGGCACAGCCAGACCATCGCTGACTTTATGGGCAAGCTGGCCGAGATGCCTGATGGTGAAAACTCCATCCTGGAAAATTCCATGTTCCTGTATGGCTCCAACATGTCCAACAGTAACAGCCATAACAATTTCCCATTACCTTCTGTTGTGCTGGGTACTGGCGGTGGCGTATTCAAGGGCAACCAGCATCTGAAATATGAAGACCACACGCCGATAGCCAACCTGCTGTTGACCATGCTCAAGGGCGCTGGCGTCCCCGTGGACAGCCATGGTGACAGCACGGGTGTGTTTACAGAGATGCTGGCATAACAGAGGCAAGATACAAGAGAAAAGAGACAAGGCAGTCCAACCGGGAAATAAAATGAAAAAACTAATTCTGACTTCAGTGATTACAGGCCTGCTCATTTCACAGGTGCAGGCATCTGCCTTACTGGATTCCGTGAAAGCCGGGGCCAACGACACCGCCATCCAGCTGGTGCGTGGTGGCGCTGATGTCAACGAAGCTGAATCCAATGGCACGACACCGTTGCACTATGCCGTGTACCAGGGTGACCTGCCTTTAGTGGAAGCGCTTATTGATGCTGGTGCTGAGGTGAACACTGTGAACAGTTACGGCTCCTCGCCCATGTCTGAAGCCGCGACTTTAGGCGATTACGAGATCATGAAGGCCCTGCTGGTAGCCGGTGCTGATCCTGAATCCACCAATAACTACAACCAGACTGCCCTGATGATCGTGGCACGCACCAACAAGGTGGAAACAGCCAGGCTCTTGCTTGAACATGGCGCCGATGTAAACGCCAAGGAAAGCTGGCAGGGACAGACTGCGGTAATTTTTGCAGCAGCGCAGTCACAACCGGAAATGCTGGCGCTATTACTGGAAGCCGGCGGTGACCCCGATGCCCGCTCAATTCCCAACCAGCGTGACAGACAGATCACAGCAGAACGCCGATTCCAATGGCGCCCTGCCGGTGGCATCCCAGCCATTGGGTACGCTGCCCGGGAAGGTTGCCTGGAATGTACCCGCCTTCTAGTTGAAGCCGGCGCAGACATCAACAAAGGTGATGCCGAAAATGTGACCCCACTGACGCTTGCTGTCATGAACCTGCATTTCGATACCGCAAAATACCTGGTGAAAGCCGGCGCCAACGTGGACAAGTGGAGCTGGCGTGGTGAACATGCGCTGTATTCAGCTGTAGACATGAACACGCTACCTCATGGCGGCCATCCCGACCGCCCGTCAGAGGATGCTACTTCTTCCCTGGACATGATTCGGATTCTTCTGGAAGCCGGAGCCAATCCAAATTTGCAGATCAAGCTGCAGCCCACCTATCGCAGTTTGAAAGATGATCGTGGAGCCGACACCATGCTGGTGGATGGTGCGACACCACTCTTGAGAGCGGCCAAAGGCCATGATGTGTCAGCTATTGAATTACTGGTCAAACATGGTGCCCATGTTAACCTGCCTAATCGTGATGGCACATCCCCCCTGATGGCTGCAGCAGGCGTGCAGGCCAATGCCATTGATACCCGTGGCGACTACATGACGCCACTTGTTGCCCAGAATGCCCGTGACACCATTGAAGTGTTATTAGCGAGCGGTGCGGATATCAACCAGACTGATAAGATAGGTCGTACTGCCCTGCATGGCGCTGCAGGCTGGGGCTGGAATGATGCGGTACAGATTCTTGCAGAGAATGGTGCTGACCTGGAAGCGAAGGATGTGGGTGGCCTTACGCCACTGGATTATGCGACGGGAAAAAGAACAGCTGGGAGAGGGAGAGGTGTTACTGGCGCTTATCTGGAAGATACAGTGAAACTGATAGAAAGTTTAATGGCCTCAGATTAAATAAATCGACTCAAAAAAAGCCCCGCAAATTTTGTTTGCGGGGCTTTTTTATAACTTTCTTACTTCTAATTTTAGTTTTTTAGTTTTTGGCTTTAGCCGCTTTCCTTTCCAGCTCAGCCGCAACCACTTCCTCAGAGACATTCGCAGGACAAGGCAGGTAGTGGGCAAATTCCATAGAGAACTGACCACGACCTGAAGTCATTGTACGCAGGCTGCCAATGTAACCAAACATTTCTGCCAGTGGCACATCAGCCTTGATACGCACCCCTGTTGAAGATGGGTCCTGGCTCTTGATCATGCCGCGACGACGGTTCAGGTCACCAATGACATCACCAACGTGATCTTCCGGGGTGAATACATCCACTTTCATGATCGGCTCGATCAGCTGGGGCGCAGCCTTGGACATGGACTGACGGTAAGCGCCCTTCGCAGCGAGCTCAAAAGCCACTGCCGAGGAGTCCACGGAGTGGAAACCACCGTCAAAGAGTTCAATTTCAACATCCAGTACCGGGAAGCCGGCAACCGGGCCCTCTTCCATCATGCTTTCAAAACCCTTTTCGATAGCCGGGAAGAATTCCTTCGGGACATTACCACCAACAACAGTTGATTCAAATTTGTAACCACTGCCTGGCTCACCAGGTTTGATACGGTAATCAATTTTACCGAACTGACCTGAACCACCAGACTGTTTCTTGTGCGTGTAGCTGTCTTCAATTTCCGCCGTGATGGTTTCACGATAGGCCACCTGTGGAGCACCTACATCCAGTTCAACACCATGGGTACGCTTCAGGATATCTACTTTTACATCCAGGTGAAGTTCACCCATTCCCTTGAGAATGGTTTCACCGGAATCTTCATCGGTTTCAACGCGGAAAGAAGGATCTTCTGCGACCATCTTGCCAATGGCGATACCCATCTTTTCAACACTGCTTTTATCTTTAGGGGATACCGCAATGGAGATAACAGGATCCGGGAAGATCATCGGCTCCAGGGTACAGGGATGTTTTGGATCACACAGTGTGTGTCCGGTCTGGACGTTTTTCATGCCAACGATAGCAATGATGTCGCCGGCCTGGGCACTGTCAATTTCACTACGATCATCGGCATGCATTTCCACCATACGGCCAATGCGTTCTGATTTACCGGTAAATGAATTGAGAATGGTGTCGCCTTTATTCAGGACACCGGAATAGATACGTGTAAAGGTCAGTGCGCCAAAACGGTCGTCCATGATTTTGAACGCCAAGGCTCGGAATGGCTCACTTGCGTCAACCTTGGCCACTTCGCCTGTAGGCTCACCAGTTTCCTCATCGGTTAATTCCTGTGGATCAACCTCAGTAGGGTTAGGCAGGTAATCCACCACTGCATCCAGAACCAGCTGGATTCCCTTATCCTTGAATGCTGAACCGCAATAAGTCGGGAAGAAATCCATTGAGATAGTGCCCTTACGGATACAACGCTTGATGTCTTCCATGGAAGGCTCTTCTCCTTCGAGATAGGCTTCCATGACATCATCATCCTGCTCAACAGCCATTTCGATCAGCTTTTCACGCCATTCCTCGACCTGGTCAACCATGTCTGCAGGCACATCACCAATTTCAAATTTTTCAGGATTGCCCGGATCAGGCCATGTATGCGACTGTCGTGTCAGCAAATCAACAACGCCAATAAAGTCATCTTCACGGCCAATAGGAAGAACCATGACCAGCGGGTTTGCAGCCAGGACATTTTCAACCTGGTCGACTACCTTGAGGAAATCAGCACCGACACGGTCAAGCTTGTTGACGAAAATAATACGGGATACTTCTGATTCATTGGCATAGCGCCAGTTTGTTTCAGACTGGGGCTCAACACCACCGGAACCGCAGAAAACACCTACGCCGCCATCAAGTACTTTCAGTGAACGGTAAACTTCAACGGTGAAGTCAACGTGTCCTGGAGTATCAATGATATTCAGGCGGTGATCTTTCCAGAAACAGGTAGTCGCTGCGGACTGAATGGTGATACCACGCTCCTGCTCCTGCTCCATGAAGTCCGTAGTTGCAGCACCGTCATGAACCTCACCGGTTTTATGAATCTTACCGGTCAGTTTAAGAATACGCTCTGTCGTGGTGGTTTTACCTGCGTCAACGTGGGCAAAAATACCGATGTTTCTATAGTTTGATAAATCACTCATTGTGCTGCTCTTAGGTTAATGTTCTGCATGAAAAATTGGTGGCGCATGATACTAGATTTTTGGGGTGAAGCCTATCAATTGAGTAAGGAAAAATGGGGTTTTTATGTGTATTTTCCAATGAACTTAAAATATTTTGACACCTACAAAATATTCAACAAAAACAAAATCTTAGTAAATTTTTATTTATCACTATCCAGGGCTGATAACAGTGCCTGACGTAGTCGCCATTCGGCGACTGGGACAGCGGAGCTGTCCTAAGTGCTACTCGGTGTTGCGAGCAGTGCTCGCAACCTCTTCGAGGCGCTTACGCGCACCTGGCCCGCACCTGCGGTGCATGGCCTGTCACATGCTGACCCTGCGGGTCAGTAGGTAGTGACAGAG
>Ga0181560_10000388_pt1 | contig 39336 bp, 35 predicted proteins | sample 011ome_20_FD_133751 | JGI IMG/M metagenome (GOLD analysis project Ga0181560, IMG submission 133751) | Coastal salt marsh microbial communities from the Groves Creek Marsh, Skidaway Island, Georgia - 011509CT metaG (megahit assembly) | ecosystem: Environmental > Aquatic > Marine > Intertidal... | reverse complement strand
GTGACAAATAAATCATCACCCACTAACTGAATTTTGTCACCAACCGCTTGTGTCAATTGCAGCCATCCATCCCAGTCATCCTCTCCAACACCATCTTCAACGGTAATAATAGGATAACGGTGAATTAAATCCGTTAAGTACTCGACGAAAGCTGGGCTGTCATAAGTCTTACCCTCGGATTCTAGATGATATTGACCATCTTTATAGAATTCCGAGCTGGCACAATCTAATCCTATGCTCACCTCATCACCGACCTTGTAACCTGCTTTCTGAATGGCTTCAAGAATGACTTCAATCGCCTGCTCATTGGCATCTAAAGTAGGGGCAAAACCACCCTCATCGCCAACAGCCGTATTCAGACCCATTTTCTTCAATAGTGATTTCAATGTATGAAAAATCTCTGCACCACACTGTACAGCTTGTTTGAATGTATCCACACCATGAGGCACCACCATAAATTCTTGTAAGTCGGCACCTTTATGCGCATGTGCACCACCATTGATGATATTCATCATCGGCACCGGCATGATGAGACCCTTACCGGTATTTAAATATTGATAAAGTGGCTGATTTTTGTAAGCTGCAGCGGCTTGCGCAGTCGCTAGTGACACAGCCAAAATAGAGTTAGCACCCAACTTAGATTTATTGTGGGTACCATCTAATTCCAACATGGTTTGATCAATTAAAGCTTGATCGGTCGCATCCAAACCTTGTAGGGCGCTGTTAATGGTCGTGTTAACTATCTCCACTGCCTGACTCACACCTTTACCTAGAAAACGATGTTTGTCACCATCACGCATTTCCAAGGCTTCGAGAGCCCCTGTGGATGCACCTGAAGGAACAGCCGCTCGCCCAAACGCACCTGAACTGAGCTCAATATCCGCTTCTACCGTGGGATTGCCGCGTGAATCGATAATCTCACGCGCATGTATCTTTTTAATTTCTGACATAACTTTAACTATTTTTATTAGACACCCATGTATCTAGTTTATGAACATAGACCATGTATGTTGATTACATGTCGAGGTTGATGATAACTATGTGTATGGGCTGTTGATGATAGATTACTATATAATATTCCAACACTCACAATACAATTTTCATCATATAAAACCCAGTTCGCACAAGATTGAATCCATACAATCTAAATTTCAATACGATTGGATTTGGCTACTGCATCAATCTGTTTTAACACAGTTAATAACTCGGCAACTTGATCCAATGGCCAAGAATTGGGGCCATCACTCCTAGCTTGTGTCGGATCAGGATGGGTCTCTATAAACAAACCCGCCACACCGACTGCAAGAGCAGCTCGGGCTAATACCGGGACAAATTCTCGTTGTCCCCCAGACCGACCGCCTTCTCCGCCCGGCAATTGTACCGAATGTGTCGCATCAAAAACTACTGGACATTGAGTGTCTTGCATGATTGCCAAAGAGCGCATATCAGACACTAGATTACCATATCCAAACGAAACACCGCGCTCACAGACCATTATTTGGTCATTTCCAGTCGATTTTGCCTTATCAACCACATGTTTCATGTCCCAAGGGGACAAAAATTGACCTTTTTTGATGTTCACTGGCAAACCCGTTGCCGCCACCCGTTGGATGTAATTGGTCTGACGACACAAAAAAGCTGGTGTCTGCAATACATCAACCACCTCAGCGACCTCGTCGAGTGGGGTATCTTCATGCACATCTGTGAGTACTGGCAGATCAAATGCTTGTTTGATCGAGGCCAATATATTCAATCCCCGTTCAATACCGGGGCCTCTAAAGCTATCTTGAGAAGTACGATTAGCTTTATCAAAGGATGATTTATAAATAAGTGGTATATCAAGATCCGTACATATCTGTTTCAACACCCCTGCTGTGTGTTGAGCCAAATCATGACTTTCAATCACACAGGGACCTGCAATTAAGAAAAAAGGCTGATCCTGACCCACGGTAAAATGTGACAATTTCATAAGGTTACTCAATATTCTTTAATCTGACGCACTTTGTTGCTCACATAACACTCGCGCAGCCTGAACAAATCCAGTGAATAGAGGATGTCCATCACGTGGTGTGGAGGTAAACTCAGGATGAAATTGACAGGCGACAAACCAAGGATGTGATTGCACTTCAACCACTTCCACCAATTTGTCATCGATCGATTTTCCCGTGATGCTCAAACCAGCAGATTCCAACACTTGCATGTAGTTATTGTTAAATTCATAACGATGTCGATGACGCTCCTGAATGAGCTCTTTCGCATACATCTTTTCAATCAATGAAGACTCACTAAGACGACATGATTGTGCGCCCAAGCGCATACTACCACCCAGCTCTGTCTGTTCATCTCGCTTTTCAACACTGCCATCCTCCTGCTGCCACTCAGTAATCAGAGCGATGACGGGATCGGGGGTGTTTTCATCAAATTCGGTACTGTGGGCTTGAGTTAACCCAGCAACATGGCGTGCATAATCAATCACCGCCACCTGCATGCCCAAGCAAATGCCAAGATAGGGCACGTTATTTTCACGAGCATAGCGGCAAGCTAGAATTTTACCCTCGATACCTCGATGACCAAACCCTCCTGGCACTAAGATAGCATGAGCATCTCGCAGGCGCTCAATGCCATCAGTCTCTAGCTGCTCAGAATCGATATAAGTAATATTCACCTTTGTATGCGTGTGCGCACCTGCATGAATCAAGGCTTCATTGAGCGATTTATAAGACTCAGTGAGCTCCACATACTTACCCACCATAAAAATATTCACTTCTTGCTCAGGATGCTCAATCGCTTGCGTTACTTTTTCCCAATCGTGCAAATCGGCAGGGGGTAAATCCAACTGGAATTTATCTAATACAATGTCATCTAAACCTTGCGAATGCAGCCATTGAGGGATTTTATAAATGCTATCCATATCAATGGATGAAATCACGGCATTTTCTTCTACGTTAGTGAACAGAGCGATTTTGCGACGCTCATTTTCAGGTAAAGCGCGATCACTGCGACACAGCAAAATATCTGGCTGAATACCTATAGATCTTAGTTCCTTAACTGAATGTTGCGTGGGTTTGGTTTTTACTTCACCCGATGCGTGAATATAAGGAACTAGCGTGAGATGAATGTACATCACGTGTTTACGTCCTAATTCCACACCCATTTGTCGAATCGACTCTAGAAACGGCAAAGATTCAATATCACCCACTGTACCGCCAATTTCGACCAGTGCTACATCGACACCTTCAGAACCACGACGCACGGATTCCTTTATTTCATCGGTAATATGTGGAATGACTTGCACGGTACCGCCCAAATAATCACCACGGCGTTCTTTACGTATCACATTCTCATAAATCTGACCTGTGGTGAAGTTATTATCTTTACTCGATCTGAAACGTACAAAACGCTCATAGTGGCCTAAATCCAAATCGGTTTCAGCACCGTCATCAGTCACGTAGACCTCTCCATGTTGAAAAGGACTCATGGTGCCAGGATCGACGTTAATATAGGGGTCTAACTTGATCATAGTGATGGACAAGCCACGCGCTTCTAAAATAGCGCCCAATGAGGCGCTCGCGATGCCCTTCCCTAATGAGGAGACCACCCCGCCGGTGATAAATATGTACCGTGTCATTAATTAGTTCCAGTATGCAGGATGGGTAAACAGGATAGCAAAGGCGGCCCCAAGCCTCAATCAATAACCCTCATGAATCCAATATCCATACACAAAAATAAGTTGCTCGTTATGATAAAGCAAGGGTACACGATCTCTTTGCCATGGCGGTATCCCTTGCTCTTGAAAAAGTGCTTTCAGAGTTTTTTCACAATCACGCCCACGAGGACGTAATGATTCGCCACCTTGCCTGAAACGCACTTGTAATTGCTCGATGTTTTGTAAACGTAGCCCAGCCGAATACAATTGATCGCGAGTCAACGTGACACCCACAGAGGCTATAAGTAGAGGCTGCTGTAAATTCCAAGTAATGTTCTGCGCGGTAGAATGTGATTGTAAGGCTGGAAAAACATACAACTTTTCTCGATATTTCCTCAACTCCATCTGTGACCAACGGACACAAGCCTGAGCATCCTGTGCGGCAGGTAACAAATGCGTAATAATTTCATGCAACACTTTGGCACTTGGCGGTCTAAACCCTTGTTGACGTATCCACCAGCGCAGCGCATTTTTCAGGCTATTTGCATCATTCAATGGTAACCGCTCTATAGCTAGTGGATTGTCATGACACTCAGCACAATCTTGTTGTGCTAGACGATCCAATAGCTGAGCAGACTCAGCCTGCCACTTCCCCGCTCGTAAAACGGTATCACGCAAATGTGGCCAGCGCTGTAAGAGCTTTGGCATCACCTCATGACGCAAATAATTCCTATCTGGCTGTGTGGATTGATTGGAAGGATCTTCACACCAATTCAGCTGATAGCTCTGTGCGTAGTTGAGAATATCTTGTTGACTCACCTGCAGTAACGGACGTGATAATTGACCCAAACCCAGAGCACGGTGCTCAGCACAACCAATCAATCCTTGAGTACCCGCACCGCGCAATAATCTTAATAACAGTGTTTCCACTTGATCATCTGCATGATGGGCAGTGAAAAGGACTTCCCCAGCTTGCAAATATTGTGTGAAAGCCTGATATCTAGCTTCACGCGCAGCTCCCTCTGGGCCACTATCAACAAATGCCTGCGTATCCACTTGCATACTCGCATACTCAATATTCAACACTGCACAAAACTGCTGACAGTGGCGTTCCCAATCGAAAGAATTGGCTTGCAATTGATGGTCAATATGGAGAGCTTTGATATGATGACCACTGCGTTGGGCATACTGATAACATGCATGTAAGAGTACGCTGGAATCAACGCCGCCACTAAAGGCAATCACTACACTTTGATCGAATCTGATATCCGCAAAAGCAACTGCTAGTGCGTTTTCAACGCTGTGCATGACAGCACTCGCGCATGACCTTAATCTTTGAATACTCCATAGGAGGTTAAACGATCATAACGTTGTTTCAGTAATTCTTGTGTATCAAGTTTCAACAGCCGTGATAAGTTAGCTGCTAACGAACGCCTCATATTTTCACAAGTAATCTGTAAGTCACGATGAGCACCACATAACGGTTCAGGGATAATCTCATCGATGAGTTTGAGACCTAATAAGCGATCAGAAGTAATTCCCATTGATTCAGCGGCTTCCTGCGCCTTATTTGCATTCTTATACAAAATCGATGCACAACCCTCAGGCGAAATCACCGAGTAGGTACTATAGCTAAGCATCGCAAGATGATCACATACACCAATTGCCAATGCCCCCCCAGAGCCACCTTCTCCAATAACAGTGGAAATAATCGGTGTTTTTAACTCCGCCATGCGATAAAGATTCTTCGCAATCGCCTGAGCCTGACCACGTTCTTCAGCGCCAACACCTGGATAAGCACCAGGAGTATCGATGAATGTTAGCACGGGCATTTTAAATTTCTCAGCCAATTCCATTATCCGTAGAGCTTTACGATAACCTTCTGGTCGCGGCATACCAAAATTACGATGTAAATTTTCCTTAGTATTCCGGCCCTTTTGATGGCCAATCACTGCCACTGAGTGACCTTCGAATCGAGCTATACCACATATGATCGCAGCGTCATCCGAATAAGCACGATCACCGTGTAATTCCTCAAAATCCGTAAATATTTTACCGATGTAATCAAGGGTATATGGACGCTTAGGGTGACGTGCAATCTGAGCAACTTGCCATGGGGTTAAACTGTTGAATGTAGTCTCTGTTAAAGTTGCACATTTAGCCTGCAGCTTAGAGATTTCATCACCTAACTGCATACCATTATCAATTTCTACACGACGTAGCTCATCAATCTTAGCTTCTAAATCAACAATTGGCTGTTCAAATTCTAGGTAATCAGGATTCATAAGGATGTCTTAAAAAGTTTTCGTTATTATAATCATAGTTGGGTTTGATTTCATGCAAGATAGTAACAGAGCTCAATAAAGCACTTGCACCCCCACCACCGCATCCAAATCTTTCACACGACGCAATAGCTCCTGCTCCGGCACCACAACCCACTCCGACCCTAATTGAAATTGTGCTGTTTCTGAGTCTGAGTGGTAACGGATAAACACCTGACAATTCCCCTTGCAGTATGGCCGCAAAGTCGTTTGCAACTCTTTCACCAAAGAAACAGGGGGGTTACTCACAGTAATTAATAATGCACGCCCCAATTCTAAACGTGCATCCTGCAAGCGAGTGAGGTCTTTAGCGCGCATACTAGGTTTACCCGTGCGCTCATCAATACTGATTGCACCCTCAATGATTAAGATCTGATCTTTGATCAATAGATGTTTAAATTGACTATAAGTGTCAGAAAATACCGCCACATTCATACGTTCGGTATTGTCATCAATGGTCAAGAAAGCAATGCGTCCAGAGGGACTATTGCGCAAGCGCATATCAATTAGCAATCCTGCTACTCGTACATTATTAGCATCTTGCCGATGATATTTTTTTTCAACGGGAGCAATTGGCATTGCCAAGCGTTGTTGCAAAGATTTACCAACGATAGCAATTAACTCATCAAAATATTGATCCACAGGATGGCCTGAAAAATACAGACCTAATGTTTCTCTCTCTGCAGCCAGCAAAGTGTCACTGTCCCATTCGGGCTTTTGTTCGACAGTACCCTCACGCACTTCACTCTGTTCGCCGCCAAACATATCATTTTGACCTAAAGAATCATTACGATGATGTTGCTCAGCCGTCTGCATAGCTCGTGGCAGATGATGCATCAAGGTCGCACGCGTTTGGTTAAAACAATCACAAGCCCCTGAGCGGATCATCGCTTCCAAACTGCGCCGATTAAACTTCTGTGTCTCCAGACGCATACATAAATCATGCAAAGATTGATAATCACCATTCAACTCACGCTCTTGTATGAGAGAGTCTATGGCTGCCTCACCCACGCCTTTAATAGCACCCAAACCATAAACAATTTTCATATTGTCGGTGACAGTAAAACCAAAATAGGATTGATTCACATGTGGAGGTAATACCTCTATGCCCATAGAATTGGATTCTTCACGCAGCTGTACTACCTTATCAGTGTTATCCATATCCGCCGACAGCACCGAAGCCATAAACTCAGAGGGATAATGCGTCTTCAGCCATGCCGTTTGATAAGACAACATGGCATAGGCTACCGAGTGCGATTTATTAAAACCATATCCGGCAAACTTTTCCATCAGATCAAAGATATAAGTGGCTTTACTCTCATCCACATCTCGCTCAACTGCACCATTGACAAAAATAGAACGCTGCTTGGCCATTTCCTCGGGTTTCTTTTTCCCCATGGCACGACGTAACAGATCTGCACCACCCAAGGTATATCCTGCCAATACTTGCGCAATCTGCATAACTTGTTCTTGATAGAGAATCACGCCATAGGTTTCACTCAGTATCGATTCAAGATCAGGATGTGGATATTCCACTTTCGCACCATGCTTACGATCAATAAAATCATCTACCATGCCAGACTGCAATGGGCCTGGACGATACAAAGCCACCATTGCTACCACATCTTCAAACTTATCTGGTTTCAGTCGTCCTAGAATTTCTTTTAATCCATCTGACTCTAACTGAAATACAGCCGTTGTCTGCTGATTTTGTAGCAGTTGATAAGTAGGCTCATCATCCAAAGGTAATGCGTTTAGATCAATATCCGGCAATCCTTCACTATGACGTCTCTTATTTGCAGTATGCAAAGTTCGATCAATAATAGTCAGTGTTCTAAGGCCTAGGAAATCAAACTTCACCAGTCCAATTGCTTCCACATCATCTTTATCTAATTGAGTGACAACATTAGCGCCACCCGCTTCACAATAAAGGGGAGTAAAGTCAGTCAACTTGGAAGGTGCAATCACAACTCCACCAGCATGCTTACCAGCATTTCTCGCCAAACCTTCCAGTTGCAAAGCCATATCCATCAGTGTGCCAACATCTTCATCTTCATTTACTAGCTGACGCAGGTCTTTTTCACTCTTGAGTGCTTTGTCTAGTGTCATACCCACTTCAAATGGAATCATCTTAGCAATGCGATCGACAAACCCATATGGATGACCCAGCACTCTTCCCACATCACGAACTACCGCTTTTGCAGCCATTGTTCCATAAGTAATAATTTGGCTTACTTTTTCACGCCCATAGCGCTTGGCCACGTAATCGATCACACGATCTCGTCCAGCCATACAAAAATCTATATCAAAGTCAGGCATCGATACACGCTCAGGATTCAAGAAGCGCTCAAACAACAACTCATAACGCATTGGATCGATGTCAGTAATTCCTAGCGCATAAGCCACCAATGAGCCAGCGCCAGAACCGCGCCCAGGCCCTACTGGCACACCATTATTGCGAGACCACTCAGTGAAATCAGCGACAATCAAAAAATACCCGGGATACCCCATGCGCTGAATTACATCCAGCTCAACATCCAAACGCCGGTAATATTCCGTCTCGTCGATATTGATATTTAGCTCACGATTTTTTTCTAGTCGCCGTTGAAGTTTTTGCTCAGCTTGCTGTCTTAAATATTCATCCGGTGTGAGGTCTCCAGTAGGAAACTCTGGTAATACATTATTTCCAAACTCTAAATGGACGTTACAACGCTTAGCAATCTCCACACTGTTAGAGAGTGCTGATGATACATCTGGGTAAAGAGCTCGCATCTCATCGGGTGAGCGCAGATATTGTTGATCACTATAAACTCGTGCCCGTCGTGGATCGGATAATACTCGACCTTGATTGATACATACTTTTACTTCATGAGCATCAAACTCATTAGCCGTTAGAAAGCGTACATCATTAGTAGCAACCACTGGCACCTGATACTGATGAGCCAAATTCAGTGCAGCTGAATTATAATTATTTTCATTTTCACGCCCGGTGCGCTGCAACTCAATATAATATCTGTCCGCAAAATTGTGAGTCCAAGCTGACAAACATTGTTCCGCTCGTGTTTGATCATTTTTCAGCAGAATCTTACCCAAGTCCCCTTCACGTCCACCCGAGAGCACGATTAAGCCTTGATTATTTTCGAATATCCAATTGCGCTCAAGTGCAGGTAAACCACCATGTTGTCCTTCCATGTAAGCACGAGTCAGCAACTCAGTGAGGTGCTTGTAACCGAGATTATTCATACACAATAGAACAACTCTAAATTGCTCTTGTAGACTTGGGTCAGTCACTAATACATCCGCACCGATGATTGGTTTAATACCCTGTTTAATTGCGCTCCTATAGAATTTTACCAATGCAAATAAATTACTAAAATCAGTAACTGCTACTGCTGGCATATTTAAAGCATGGGCTTTTTTTACCAACTTTGGAATGCGCACAAGCCCATCAATGATGGAAAACTCGCTATGTACACGCAAATGAATAAACTCTGGATTCATGTCAGCAACTTCGCAACAGGCTTGAAGCTTTTACGATGATGAACACTAATTCCATGTGTTTGCAGGGCTTCTAAATGACGTACGGTAGGATAACCTTTGTGTTGAGCGAAACCATACATGGGATACTCATCATGCAAAGCTACCATCTCTTGATCACGTGTGACTTTAGCTAATATTGATGCCGCACCGATGGCTGGATCATGTAAGTCACCCTTGATAACTGCGTAAGACTCCACATCCAATTCAGGACTGAACTTGCCATCAACCAGCGCCATTGATGGTTGATGTTTAAGATTGTTGAAAGCACGCTGCATAGCCAGCAAACTCGCATTAAAAATATTCAGTTGATCAATTTCATCACATTCGCAGCGGCCCAAGGCCCAAGCGAGTGCATTGCGTTTAATATATTCAGACAGCACCTCACGGCGCTTTTCAGATAAGGCTTTTGAGTCTGTCATATCCCGCCAATCAACGTGATCACCTAATACCACAGCCGCAGCCACCACCGGTCCAGCCAAAGGCCCTCGACCAACTTCGTCGATGCCAGCATAGTTCGCCAGGTCAAGCTCGAGTCTGGATACGTCAACAATATTGGCGTGTTTTTTTATCACACTCAACTTAACACCTTATTGCCATTTTTCACCACAGCAGGCGTGATGAAATATATTCAGATGCGTGTTGACATGATTTGTTAGGACACTGTTGCTTGTGATTAAGCCAGTAGCACACAGAAATGAAGTGGTGTGGTCTAAAGATCTTTGAACATACATTTTAACTCTGCACTTGCGGCAAGCTCATCATCAACATATGCGTTAGTTTCAAAAACACCAAAATTACGCTTCATACGAGCTAGTCGAGATTCCAGCCTTAACTGATCACCCGGCACTACAGGACGTTTGAAACGAGTGTTCTCAATACCTACAAATAAAAATAAGCTTTCATTTTCAGGTTGTAACTTAGGGTCACTCAACACCAACACACCTGAGACTTGTGCGAGTGCCTCAAGAATAAGTACACCAGGAAATACTGGAGTTTGAGGAAAATGGCCTTGAAAAAATCCTTCGTTAATTGTGACATTCTTTATCGCCACGATAGAATCTCCATGACGACAGTCGACAACTTTATCGATGAGCAAAAAAGGATACCTGTGTGGAAGATATTTCATGATATCTTCAACTGACATCGAAATACTCGATGATTCACTCATTATGGAGTCTCCATTTATGCATTATAATGAATATGCATATTAATCTATGCGTAAATTATTTGGCTGCGTTCAACTCAGCAAGCACTTCATCTGTAATATCTACAACTGGACTTGCATATAAAACAGGCTGTGTAAGCACCAAGTCGTACTTCATTTTTTCAGAATACTCTTTTATCACTTCATAAACTTTTTTCTGGAGTGCAGCGACTTCTTCATTGCGTCGAATATTCAGGTCCTCTCTATATTCATCACGAAGGCGATTATGATCACGCTTTTGACTCAAAATTTCACGTTCAAGCTTCACTCGATTGCCCTCACTCATAATACTTCCCTCATTCTTGAGCTTTTCCTCAAGCTTAAGAATATCATCACGAGACCCACTCAATTCTTTATCACGACCCGCGAACTCAGTTTCCAGGGATTTTCGAACTGACTGCCCTTGCACTGATTGCTCCATCAATTTACCAAAATTTATGTATCCCAGCTTGACTTCAGCCATCACCGCACTTGATACGAAAACCAACAGTGCAGCCGCTACACAATTTATAATTATTTTGTTCAACTTTGTTCTCCTACTTTAGAAACTTGTACCAAACTCAAATTGAAATGACTCTGTCTCATCCTGATCATCGTCATTCAAAGGAGATGAGAGGCTAAATGTTATCCCACCCATTCCTGTCAACATATTCACTTCAAACCCCACACTACCTCTCAGTTCAGAGGTTTCAAACTCATCCACGTCTTCAAATACATTACCAGCATCAGCAAACATACCCATGCGAAAGCGAGTGGGATCCATCAGCGATGGCACAGGAAAATAAAGCTGTACTCCTGCTGATGTAAGGAAATTACCCCCATAAGCATCATCGCGACTATCTCTTGGCCCTAGTGTGTTGGTAACATAACCGCGCACCGTGTTTGATCCACCTGCACGAAATTTCTCAAAAAACGGCAAATCGCCATCACCACCATATGTATCACCGTAACCAATCAATGAACGTGTTGCAAAGGTAAAGGTATCGTTAATCGGATACAACCATGTATGCTTGTGCTCCAGCTTATAATACTCCAAATCACTCAATGGTGTGGTCACTTCCAAGCGTGTTCGGTGATAAAGACCCTTGGTACCAAACATTCTTCTGTTGCGGCTATCATGAACATGCGCACCTGTAATACTGAAATTCAGGAATTTCTCACCGTTGTCATCAATAAATTCACGAATTTCATCAGAACTATTAATATTTTCCTGCACATCTGTTTTCTGCAAGTCCAGTGTCATGCTGACACGATCATCCTCGGTCAATGGAATACCGTAGTTAGTTCTTAAACTAAATTTCTCAGAATCAAAGTCTGATATATCCGCTTCACTTGCATCCGTCTTAATGTAACTGAATCCATAGCCACGACTCACTCCATCAATGGTGTAATAAGGATCAGTGTAAGAAAGATCATAAATAGTATTAACTTTACTGGTGTTAATCTGGAAAGCCACTTGTTTACCTGAGCCAAGGAAGTTATCTTGACTCACACTTGCAGTTAATACTGCACCCTGACTGTCAGACAAGCCCGCTCCCACAGAAAAACTGCCTGCTAAACGTTCCTGCACAGTAAAAGTAACATCGACAAAATCATCCACTCCAGGAATTCTATTGGTCTCGACCTCGACCATTTCCACGAATGCCAAACGCTGAATTCTTCGTCGCGACAAATCTACAGCTGTTTGGGAAAACCATGCTCCCTCAATCTGACGTAATTCACGACGATATACCTCATCACGACTATATTGATTACCGACTATATTGATTCGTCTTACATAGGTACGTTTACCTGGATCAATAAAGAAAGTTAAATCAACTGTTTTGTCTTCATCATTCAATTTAGGAATAGGGTTGACGCGTGAGAAAGCATAACCATCAGCACTGAGTCTTCTTGAGATAGCATCACTAGATCTAACCACTAGCTCACGTGAAAAGATTCCACCAACTTCTGTCACCAATAATTCTCTTAGCTCTTGTTCCGAAACAACAAAATTACCAGCCAGCTTAACATCATTCAAAGTATACTGGTCACCCTCATTAATATTGATACTAATGAAAATATCTTTTTTATCGGGAGTAATTGAAACTTGAGTAGAATCAATAGTGAAATTCATATAACCCGTATTCAAATACTGCGATCGAAGATTCTCTAAATCAGCAGCTAAGGTTTGTTTAGAGTATTTATCCTGGTCAGACCAAAACTTCCAGAAAGACTTTTGACCCGACTGAAAATCTTCCTTAAGATCTTCTTCTTCATAAGCACTGTTACCAACTATGTTGAGCTCACGAATAGTTGCAGCCTTACCCTCGGCAATCATGATCTGCACATCTACACGATTACGAGAGATCTCGTTAGTCACCGTCTTTATCTCTACACTATATTTGCCACGTGAAAAATACTGCTGCAGGAGTTCGTTTTCTAATCTTTCTAGTACCGAACGATTCAAGACTCGACCGGGTGCTACTCCAATCGCCTCCAAACTCTCGATAAGTTGCTCATCCGGTATATCCTTGTTTCCTAGAATTTCCAGAGAAGCGATACCTGGGCGCTCTTTTAGCGCAACAATCAATTTGTTGCCATCTCGACGTAACACCACATCACTGAATAATTCTGTTTTGTATAGCTGACGAATAACGAGCACTGAATCCGAGTCTTTAAACTCATCACCTACTTCAACCGGAATGTGAGTAAACACGGTTCCAGGCGTGATTCTCTCGAGGCCCTCGAGTTCAATATCGACGATGTTAAAAGATTCCGCAATGACGACATGCACGTTACATAACATACAAATCGTCAACAAAGATTTTATTATTCTAATTATCACAGTTTGTATTGTGTTCAGCTAAACAGTCTTTGAAAATCGTTATAAAACGCCAACAGCATGAGGCCTGCCAGCATTATTATGCCTAATTTTTGTCCTAATATTTGTATTGCCTCTGACACCTGACTCCCCTTAACCATCTCAATCAGATAGTACATCAGGTGTCCGCCGTCGAGCATTGGCACAGGCAAAAGGTTAAGTATACCTATACTGATGCTGATGATAGCCAAAGTGCTTAAAAACGAAGCCAAACCTAATTGAGCTGATATCCCTGCAAACTCTGCAATCGATATCGGTCCACTTATATTTTTGGTAGATGCCTCACCGACGATTAGTTTACCAAGCAATTTCAAGGTCAGCACGCTCATATCGTATGTTTTTGTCATTCCATGCTCAAATGCAGCCAAAAAATCCTGCTTGATAGTCACTTGTCGTTGCTTTAAGGCCTCTCGATCTATCCACGGACTGACGCCAATGCGCCCAATTACTTCTCCATCCACCTCAATGCTCTTAGGTCGCAATGTCATCGATAGCCGTTGTTGATCTCTCAGTATTAAGACATCAATGTCTCTACCTGGATGACTTTTAACCAAATCCACCCAGCTCATCCAGCTATCCACCGCTTGACCATTTGCTGCCAACACCGTGTCCCCCTCAACAAAACCTTGCGCATGAGCTGCGCTATCAGAAGAAAATTTACCAAAGCGAGTGGTCAATTCAGGTCGCCAAGGTGAAATACCTATCTTACTAATTGGATTTTCGTCACCCACTAACATGCTGCTGTCAGATAAGTCCATAGTGATCTCATTAACATCTCCATTAGCACTAGTTTTCTCAATCTTGACGATACCTGTTTTTAATCCTTCAGAAATAATCGTTAAACTCAAATCTTCCCAAGTCGATATAGGTTTGTCATTGATACTAAAAATCACATCACCGGCTTGCAAACCGGAATGATAAGCGATGGTATTTTCTTGCACCTGTGAAATTTCAGCTTTAATACCTTGCATACCCACCATATACATCATCATGTATGCAAACACAGCAAACACGAAATTAGCCACGGGACCAGCAGCCACAATAGCAAAACGAGCGTACACTGATTGATTATTGAAGGCTTTATGTTTTTCAGAATCAGCCACTTTTTGCTCGCGTTCGTCCAGCATTTTGACATAGCCACCTAATGGAATTGCCGCAATCATATACTCTATGCCACTTTTGGGTGAGACATAACGAAATAACGCTTGCCCGAAACCGACAGAAAAGCGTAATACTCTCACACCACATAAACGCGCAACCATGTAATGCCCAAACTCATGGATTGTGACAATTACACTAATTGCCACAACAAAAGACGCCAAACTGATTAAAAATCCATTCATATTCTTATAACATTATTTTTAAAGTTTGGGTTTTTTGTGACACTATCGACCTCATCTAATGTATTCATAATCATCTTTAAACAAATCATAATGACTCCATCTGTCGGATAATATCATGTGTAAGCGAACGAGCTTGACGATCTACTTCTAGAATACTTTCCAGCGTTTTAACGGCAACAAGCTGCATAGAGTCAACAACCCTTGAAACGACAGTATGTATCTGCATAAAGTTAATTTGCTCATCTAAAAAAGCCTGCACAGCAACTTCATTCGCAGCATTCATCACCGTCGGAGCGGACTGCCCCTGACTTTGTACCTGCATCGCGAGCGCCAGACAGGGAAATTTATCAAGATCAGGACGCATGAATTCAAGATGAGTTCGTGTTAGGTCTAACTTCTGAACACCAGACTGTATTCTATTTGGCCATGCCATGGCATGCGCAATGGGGACGCGCATATCTGGATAACCCATATGAGCCAACATTGAACCATCCTTATAATTCACTAAGGCATGCACGACAGACTGTGGATGAATGAGCACTCGAACTCGATCAATATTCATATTGAATAAAAGACTCGCCTCGATCAACTCCAAGCCTTTATTCATCATAGTCGCTGAATCAACAGAGATTTTTTTACCCATCGACCAGTTGGGATGTTGACAAGCTTGCTCTGGTGTCACACCAGACAAAGACTCCCTAGGAGTATTTAAAAATGGCCCACCCGATGCGGTCAATATAATCTCATCTACACCTTGAAGCACTTGTTGATCAGCACAGTTGGCCATGCATTGAAAGATTGCATTATGCTCACTGTCAATCGGCAACAACTGAGCCGCATGTTGTTGGGCGGTAGCAATCAACAATTCTCCTGACATCACTAAAGCTTCTTTGTTTGCCAATAAGATGGTTTTGCCTGCACGTGCCGCTGCTAAGGTCGAGGGTAACCCTGCCGCTCCAACGATAGCCGCCATTACACAATCAACCTCAGGCATTGTCACAATCTGCTCCAAGCCGGTGTCACTTGTAAAAATTTGTGGAGAATAATCTAATACAGACAGGCTTTGACAGAACTGTTCAGCCGCCCGCGAATCAGATACAACAACATATTGAGGACGAAACTGCTGACATTGCTTAAGTAAGGTTTTTACTGAAGTATTAACACCTAAAGCCACGACATGAAATTGATCAGGATTACGTGCAATCACATCTAAAGTATTGCATCCCACACTGCCAGTGGAACCAAGAATCGCAATACCTTTTGAATGAGTTGACATCTAACTATTGTAACCAATGAACACCCAGAGCAAACCCTGGCGCTGCTGCGAGTAAGCTATCTATACGATCCAATATGCCGCCGTGACCGGGAATAATAGAGCCACTATCTTTTTTCCCCGCATTACGTTTGATTAAACTCTCAAACAAATCACCCACGACTGAAACAAGGACACTAAGCAAAGATAAAAGAACAAAATACAATGCATTAAGGAACTTAAATTCGAACCACCACACTGCCACTAAAGCAAACAATGTTGATAACACCATTGCACCAAGCAAACCCTCACGTGTTTTACCTGGGCTTAACTGTTCAGCTAATTTTGTTTTTCCAAACTGCTTACCTGAGAAATAAGCACCGCTATCGGCAATCCATATCAATATAAACATATATAATAATAATGCAGGATCTTGCTGATGAAGATGAATCATTGATAACCAACCAACCGTGATAACAAAATAACCACTAGCACTTAAAAAGCTATTCAACAAATAATTATCAATCCAAGTTGACTCATAAAAACTCAATAGCATCAATATACACACCCAATAGATACTGGCCAAAAACATAAAAAATTTGACTTGTTCTGATTGCAAATATAAGCCCACTAAAACCATCAATAATGCACAGACTGATACGTACATGATTTTCCTAGCAGTTTTTTCATAGCTCATAGCAGCCCATTCATAAGCTGCCATACAAGCAATCATTATAAATATGATTGCAAGGTATTCTGATTCTAGAGATAACACCGCAGACACAGTCAGCGGCACCATAATTATAGCGGCGAGTAAACGTTGCTTAAGTTTTATTTGCATCAACTTGCTCTTGTGTGAGACCAAATTTTCTCTGTCGATAACTAAAATGCTCGATAGCATTTTCTAATTTATCGGCATCAAAGTCTGGCCACAATACATCGGTAAAATAAAGTTCAGTGTAAGCTAATTGCCAAATCAGGAAATTACTCAGGCGCTGCTCACCTGCTGTACGAATAAATAGATCAGGCTCATCAAAAGGATAGGTTGTTAGGTGTTGGCTTAACAACACCTCATCAATTCTATGCGAATCTATTTCACCTGATTCCACTTTTTTGCATAGCTTACGACAGGCTTGAGCAATATCCCAGCGCCCACCATAACCGAGTGCGACATTTAATACTAACTTGTTGTTGCGCTGTGTTAGATTCTGAGCTGCTTGAATATTTTCTCTTAGCTTAGGTTGAAATGTCTCTATTGCACCAAGAAAATTTATGCGAATCCCATGCTCATGCAATGGCTCAACCTCATCTTGCAAACAAGATAAGAATAGCTCCATCAATGCATTGACTTCTTTTTCTGGACGTCGCCAATTTTCACTACTGAATGCAAATACAGTAAGCGCCTGAACCTCAAACTCTAAACATGCTTGTATGACTTTCTTGAGTGCTTTGACCCCTTCAAGATGACCTGCCTGACGCGGCAACAACCTCTTTTTCGCCCAACGTCCATTACCATCCATAACAATTGCGATATGTTGGGGCAAGATTCTAGACGAGACTGTATTTGTACTCATAGCAAACGATTAGACTGCAACATAAAATGAATACAGTGGATAGTTAAAATTCCATTAATTCTTTTTCTTTGCTCGTCAAGATATCGTCGATGGATTTAATGTGTTTATCTGTGAGCTTTTGGATATATTCCAATGCACCACGCTCATCATCTTCAGAAATTTCTTTTTCTTTGACCAATTCTTTAAAATCAGCATTGGCATCACGACGAATATTACGAATAGCTACTCGACATTGTTCCGCTTCTTGCCTAACTAATTTCACAAAATCTTTGCGTCTTTCCTCTGTAAGCGCTGGCAACGGCACACGGATCATGTCCCCCGAGGTGACAGGATTCAAACCCATATCTGAACTCATAATAGCTTTTTCAATCGCCGGTATGAGCGCCTTCTCCCATGGTGAAACAGCTATAGTTCGGGCATCTTCCACCGTCACAGTAGCTGCCTGAGCAATCGGAACTTCAGAGCCATAATAATCCACCATCACATGATCCAATAAACTCACATTTGCTCGCCCAGTGCGAATTTTTGTCAACTCAGTCTTTAATGACTCGATACTCTTATTCATGCGCGAATCAGCATCAATTTTTATTTCTTCAATCATATTATTCACTCACAACAGACGTGCCCACGTTTTCGCCTAAAGCAATTCGTTTCAAGTCGCCTGGATTAAACATATTAAATACTCGCAGAGGGATATTATTATCTCTACACATCACGATAGCGGTTGCATCCATAACATTCAATTTATCTCGTAACACTTGATCATAGGTCAATTTATCATAACGTGTAGCATGCGGATTTTTTATCGGATCTTCGGTATATACACCATCCACCTTAGTCGCCTTCAACATCAAGTCAGCGTTAATTTCAGTAGCTCGCAAACTCGCTGCAGAATCGGTAGTAAAATATGGATTGCCTGTGCCTGCTGCAAAAACTGCCACTCGGCCCTTTTCTAAATGGCGAATAGCGCGGCGACGAATATAATCTTCACACACTTGATTTATTTTTAATGCCGAAAGAACGCGGCAATATTTCCCTTGACGCTCAATGGCATCTTGCAAAGCCAAACAATTCATCACTGTCGCTAGCATGCCCATCTGATCGCCTGTGACTCGATCAACACCCGCCTCAGCCAATCCGGCTCCGCGGAAAATATTCCCGCCACCAATCACAACAGCTACCTGCACCTGCATATCCATCAATTCAACAATTTCTTTTGCGACCCGTGAAATAACAGCAGGATCTATACCATAGTCGAACTGCCCCATTAACGCTTCTCCACTCAACTTAAGGAGAATACGTTTATATTTTAGATCATTAGCCATGCGTGCAACCTATTTATGTGGTGTATATGAGTGTTATTATCTCACCCTTAACTATTGTAAACATAAAAAAACGGGGACTTTTAAGTCCCCGTTGATAAATTTGCTCAGCTTGTCTGATTGACTTGTGCCATGACCTCTTCGGCAAAGTTTTCAGATTTCTTTTCAATACCTTCTCCGACTTCGAATCGATGAAAAGATAAAACTTTTGCAGACTGTTCTGACAAAAGTTTTTGCACTGATTTGTCTGGATCTTTAACAAATGGCTGACCAAGCAACGTAATCTCACCTAAGAATTTCTTAATACGACCTTGTACCATTTTTTCAATGATCTCCGGCGGCTTACCACTCGCTTCAGCTTGTGCAGCGAAAATATCTTTTTCTTGTTGTAGCATCTCTGGCGAGACATCATTTTCATCAATACAAGCGGGTTTACTCGCTGCAATATGCATAGCGATATCTTTGCCTAGCTCATCAGAGCCATTTTCGATTTCCACCATCACCCCAATACGACTACCATGCGAGTACTTACCCAACACGCCCGTTTGTGAATTGACTAGTGCAAATCGTCGTACTTGTATATTTTCACCAATCTTGCTGACCAGCGCTTGACGTGCATCTTCAAGTGTATCTGAGCCTGAATTCATTCCCATAAGCGCATCAACATCCGCAGGTGATTGACTCAGAGCCACAGTCGCCACATCTTGACTAAACTTCAAGAAATTATCATCTTTGCCAACAAAGTCAGTTTCACAGTTAACTTCAAGGATGACGCCATGTTTGTTGTCATCACTAATCATCATGACGACTGTGCCTTCGGCTGCAACTCTAGACGCTTTTTTATCTGCTTTTGCCTGACCTGATTTACGCATCAATTCAATTGCAGCATCCATATCCCCATCAGTTTCTGTTAGGGCTTTCTTACATTCCATCATTCCTGCACCCGTTCTCTCGCGCAGTTCTTTAACCATAGAGGCAGTAATTTGCATTCTTAATTCACCTATCTTTAGTATGTCTGTCTTATGTATCTATCAAAGAGTCAAACTATTCTGAACTCTCAGCAGGCTTGTCCTCTGAATCAGCAGTAGACGCTTTAGCATCTTCAACTGACGCCTCAATATCCTCAGCTTTTATTGCTTTCTTTTTAGGTGCAGCTTTTGGCTTCGCCTTGGCTTTTGGTTTAGTCTTTTTATCCTCAACCGCCTCATCTTTCACTTCGACAAACTCATTTTCATCGCCTGTCAAAGTTTGTGAACTCGCCTTCGCGTGAGTGATCTCCTTGGCAACCTCCGAGGTATAGAGTTGAATGGCACGAATAGCATCATCATTACCAGGAATAACATAATCAACCCCCTGTAATGAATTATTTGAATCCACAACAGCAACCACAGGAATACCTAGCTTGACTGCTTCTTTCACCGCAATTTCTTCGTAACCAACATCAATAATGAATAGAACGTCAGGGAGAACATTCATATTCTTAATTCCACCTAGACTACGGTTAAGTTTTTCTACCTCACGGCGTATCTGCAAAACTTCGCGCTTACCTAGACGCTCAGCACCATTGCCTTCGAGCATCTCCTCGAGTTCTTTCAAGCGCTTGATAGATTGTTTCACCGTGTGGAAATTAGTCAGCATGCCGCCTAACCAACGGTTGTTCACATAAGGCATACCACAGCTCTCAGCATTGGCTTTGACTGCTTCACGTGCCGAACGCTTGGTGCCTACGAATAACACCTTGCCACCATTGGCAACCATCTTACCTAAATAATTAAGCGCCTCGCCAAACATCGGCTGGGACTTCTCAAGGTTGATGATATGTATTTTATTGCGCTCCCCAAAGATATAGGGGGCCATTTTAGGGTTCCAGTATCGAGTTTGGTGACCAAAGTGGACACCCGCTTCTAGCATCTGGCGCATAGTAACGTCAGTCATAATATGTTGCTCCTTTGTCAGGGTTTTAAACGTCCGCAGCTCCCATTCAACAACCATATTCAGATGTATTGATCTGCAATACGGCACCCCGTTAAATGTGTCGAGATACGTGTGATTTATTTTTTTGCGTCTTGCGCGGCGGATTTATACCATAATCTGACTGAATCAACAATTTTATCCCCTAAAATGCCGGTTCTGATAGACTTCACACACTGAAATTCATGCCTTTCACAGTGTAAGGTGTTTGTTCAGCTAAACTCGACACTAAAATCTTGCTAATTTAGTCAATCTAAAAGGCTAAATAGCTCTAAGCATGCAGACAATATGGCTATACACATAAAATCACCCGAGGAAATAGAAAAAATGCGCGTAGCAGGACGACTGGCGTCAGAGGTCCTGCAAATGATAGAACCTCATGTGCAGGCTGGCATCACCACTCAAGAGATTAATGATATTTGTCATGACTACATCGTGAATACCCAGTCAGCCATTCCTGCACCGCTTAATTATCGTGGTTTTCCTCGCTCAGTATGTACTTCTATCAATCACCAAGTATGTCATGGAATTCCTGGTGATAGAGTACTGAAGAATAATGACATCGTGAATATTGATATCACTGTCATCAAAGATGGGTTTCATGGTGATACCAGCAAAATGTTTCACATAGGCAAACCGACTATAAAAGCCTCTCGTTTAGTGGATTTAACTTATGCGGCCATGAAAATCGGTATTGAAACGATTAAACCGGGTGTCACCCTTGGAGATATTGGCCATCGAATCCAGACTTTTGTAGAAAAAAATCATTGTTCCGTGGTGAGAGAATACTGCGGACATGGTATTGGCAAACAATTTCATGAAGAGCCTCAGGTATTGCATTATGGCTCACCCAATAGTGGTGAAGTATTGGAGCCGGGTATGACCTTTACTATCGAACCCATGGTTAATGCAGGCAAACGTCATGTACGATTACTGCCTGACAAATGGACTGTAGTCACTAAAGATCACAGCCTATCGGCTCAATGGGAACACACATTATTAGTCACTGATAACAGTTACGAAGTATTAACGCGTCGGCCTGAAGAAACATTTAATATCGATGCCTAAGCTAACACCCGCCCCCACCTTTATCACTGAACAATCATGGTGGCCTCAGCATAACTCTCATTGGCGTACGTCTTTAAAAAACATCTCCGATCTAAAAACTTTAGTTAAAAATACGCGTCAAGCAGTTATAGAGGCCTTCAATAGTCATTTAAATATCAGTGCCTGCGTTAATGGTTACGCATTAGCTATCGACCATCTACTTTGGCATGTTTGGCAATCACAACATCTGCAAGACAACGAAGCGACCTTGATTGCCGTTGGGGGATATGGCCGTGCTGAATTACATCTGCAATCAGATATCGATTTAATGATCGTCATCTCTCAACAGATCAGTGCTGACACTGAATCCAAGTTAAGCACTTTTTTAACCATGTTGTGGGATAGCGGTCTAGAGGTTGGGCATTCCGTGCGAACGGTCGATGAAGCGTTTGAAGAATCAAAGAAAGATATCACCGTCATTACGTGTATCATGGAGTCTCGCCTGATATGCGGCGACCCCGCGCTTTATGACAAGCTCAAACAAGTGCTTGCCAATGATCAGCTCTGGTCCTGCGCAGATTTCTTTCAAGCAAAGAAACAAGAGCTAGTAGATCGGCATGCTAAATATGGTGACACTCTCTATCAGCTAGAACCGAATATCAAGGAAGGACCAGGCGGATTGCGAGACATCCAGTTCATTGACTGGGTCACTAAACGATACTTCAATAACCATAACCTTCATGAGTTAGTGGCTAAGGGGTTTATTCTTGAAAAAGAATATAGCTCACTTCATCGCATACAAGAATATTTGTGGGGTGTACGTTTTAGACTGGCCTTGATTACACAACGTCGAGATGAACGCCTGCTATTTGATCACCAAATAGAATTAGCACGGCGATCAGGATACAACGATTCTAATGCTAATCTTGCCGTGGAACAATTCATGCAGAACTATTATCGCCATCTGAGTGAATGTTCTCAGCTAGTCACTCTATTATCGGCGCATTTTCAAGAGCACTATTTAAATGACTCTCAAGCACAGTCAAAAAATACCATTGGTAATTATTATTATAGCGTCGGTGAAACGTTACATATTAACGACGCTGAGACCTTATTTAGTCATCCAAAGATTTTGCTAGACATATTTTTCACGCTGCAAAAAAACCCAGAGCTGACGCAGATTAGCAGTAAAAGTATTCGTTTAATCTGCGACAACTTACATTTAATAGACAACGACTTTCGCAATCACACAGAACATAAAAAGCTATTCATCGAAATATTAAGACAACCTCGCTTGATTGCACGCGAATTAAAACGCATGCATAGCTTAGGAGTTTTGGCTGCCTATTGGCCTGCCTTCGGGCGTATTGTTGGTCACATGCAATATGATCTCTATCATGTCTATACGGTTGACCATCATATACTTACAGTACTCACAGAAGCTCGCCGATTAGGTGATAAAGAGCGCAGTCAAGATGATATCAGCGCAATTTTTCATTCACTACCAAAACTAGAAATTCTTTATTTAGCCGCACTATTTCATGATGTTGCCAAAGGTCGAGACGGAGATCATTCCACTGAAGGCTCACAAGAATCAATGCAGTTTTGCCTAGATCATGGCTTGAGCCAGTTTGATGCCACTCTGGTTAGCTGGTTGGTTGAAAACCATTTAATAATGTCTATTACTGCGCAGCATAAAGATCTCAACGAGCCCAGTGTTATTCAAAAATTTACTGATCAAGTATCGAATGTCATCCGTTTAAACTATCTCTACTTACTGACCATAGCTGACATCAAAGGGACAAACCCAACTCTATGGAATAATTGGCGTTCAACACTATTAGCAGATCTTTATAAATATACCGCCTTCCAGTTAAGAGCAGAGGCACCCCGAGATAATAGTGCGATTATTGAAGATATTAAGTCATCTGCACTGACTCAATTAGAACAACAAGGGTTGGATCAACAAGAATGCCAACAATTTTGGCAGACACATAATGATGACTATTTCTTAAGACACACTGATGATGAGATCGCATGGCATACTCATATTGCCCTCAATCCAACGAATGAAACTAATACTCACGTGCATGTACGTGTCTCACCACAACGCGGTAGCACTGAAATATTTATTTACACACCAGACAAAGCTCATTTATTTGCTCAATTAACTGATTGCTTATTACATCATAATTTAAGTATTTTAGATGCTCGCATTATCACCTCTAAAACTTCTATGACGTTTAATACATTCAATGTCACAGATCATTTAGGTCAAGTAGTTGATTGTCAGGAGCAAATAAAAATCATACAAAATGACATTGAACGTGTACTTGCTAGTGATGAAATTGAACACAATCAAGCGAAACAATTTGTGTCTACTCGTATGCTTCATTTTCAAGTGCCCGCTGAGATTAATATTAAAAATGCAGACCATCTGGATCATACTATATTGCACGTCCATGCCGCTGATCATCCGGGTCTGTTAGCCAATATTGCTCAGGCTTTAGCTGCAGCCAACGTAAAAGTCATCGGCGCACGCATCAGCACTCTAGGTGAGAAAGTGCATGATATTTTCCATATTACTCACATGGACGGTAGCAAAATTATCAATACGCAAGAACAAAAAACTCTGAGTGATTATTTACAAGCTCAACTAACCCCTACAGATAATCAACACAGCAGCTACATTATTTAATAGGCCGAATATTGACATGAACCCGGATCTCAACAAGTTACATGCTTACCCGTTCGAAAAACTAAAAAATCTCTTTGCAGGTGTCACCGCCAATCCCGACCTTAAACCGATTAATCTGTCGATAGGCGAACCAAAAAGCCCAACGCCAGATCTTATCAAACAGGCTCTCATCGACAATATTGACAGTCTAGCCAAATATCCCAAAACCAAAGGTGAACTAGAATTAAGAAGTGCTATCTGTAATTGGTTACTTCGTCGCTTTAATTTGCCAGAAACAAGTCTAAATCCTGAACGTCATATTCTACCGGTCAATGGCAGTCGCGAGGCTTTATTCGCTATAGCTCAAACGATTATCGATCAGACTCAAGCTGCTACAGTTATCAGTCCTAATCCTTTCTATCAGATTTATGAAGGTGCGGCGCTATTGGCTGGTGCTGAACTACTTTACCTAGACCTAAGTGTACAAGATGGTAAGTTACCGGCTCTCGATACGGTTGATGCGGCCACTTGGAAGAAAACCCAGATGGTCTATATATGTACTCCATCTAATCCTACCGGCGATGTAATACCACAGGAATCTCTCCAACATCTGATACAACTTGCACATGAATATGATTTCGTCATCATTTCCGACGAATGTTACTCAGAAATATATTTCGATGAACAGCATCCACCTAAAGGATTACTGCAAGCCTCTCAAGCCTATGGTGATCATAACTATCAACGCTGTCTAGCTTTTTACAGTCTCTCTAAACGCAGTAATGCTCCAGGATTACGATCGGGCTTTGTGGTGGGAGATGAGCAGTTGATTAGCAAATTCTTCAAATATCGCACCTATCATGGTTGTGCTATGCCTATTAGTACTCAAATGGCCAGCGCTGCAGCTTGGAGCGACGAACAGCATGTAGAACTCAATCGCGAACGTTATCGACAGAGTTTTCAAGCTTTCATCGAAGAATTACAAGATATCACCACCATAAATCAGCCTCAGGCAGGTTTTTATATCTGGTTAAATACGCGAATAGATGATGAAGAATTCGCACTTGGGTTATACTCCCAGCACAATGTGACGGTGCTACCCGGACAATATCTTGGTAGAAGCGTGAACGGCACCAATCCTGGCGCACATTATGTGCGTATCGCATTGGTGGCAGCACCACAACAGTGCCGTGAAGCTGCACAAAGAATCAGACGTTTTATTAGTAGCTATTGTTAAATGGCAACCGTTAAATAATATAGATACAGTTAAGGAAATCACTATGAGTACTCAAGACATCATCGAAGGCGCTTTTGAAGATCGTGCCAATATCTCACCTAGCAATGTAAGCAACGAAGTTAAAGTGGCTGTCATCGAAACTATGGCGCAATTAGATGCTGGTCAACATCGTGTGGCTGAGAAAAAAGATGGTGATTGGGTAGTTAATGAATGGCTTAAGAAAGCTGTTCTACTCTCATTTAGAATAGAAGAAAATAGCGCTATGCAATCTGGCTTTGCTCAATACTATGACAAAGTGCCACCAAAATTTGCTAACCAGTCTGAGCAAGAATTAGCGCAATTAGGTGTGCGCATCGTACCACCTGCCATGGCACGTCGCGGCTCATATATCGCACCTGATGTTGTGCTCATGCCAAGTTTTGTCAATATAGGCGCCTATGTAGATTCAGGTACTATGGTTGACACTTGGGCTACAGTGGGTTCATGTGCGCAGATCGGTAAAAACGTCCACTTGTCTGGTGGTGTGGGTATTGGCGGCGTATTAGAGCCATTACAAGCAGCACCGACTATCATTGAAGACAACTGCTTCATTGGCGCACGCTCAGAAGTAGTTGAGGGTGTGATCGTGGAACAAGGCTCGGTGATTTCAATGGGGGTTTATATCGGCAAAAGCACCAAAATCTTCAATCGTGAAACGGGAGAAGTCAGCTACGGAAGAATTCCGGCAGGCTCAGTTGTGGTCTCTGGTAACTTACCCTCTAAAGATGGTAGTTACAGTCTTTACTGTGCCGTTATCGTCAAGCAAGTGGACGAAAAAACTCGCAGCAAAGTCGGTATCAATGAATTATTAAGAGCTATCGACTGACGGTATTGATCAGTATGATAACTCTGTATGGCATTAACAACTGCGATACTATCAAGAGAGCTCGCTGCTGGTTAGATAATCATAATATTGACTATAACTTCCATGATTTCCGCGTAGACGGCCTAGATCCACTGTTATTGGAATCTTGGGTGCGTGAGCTAGGTTGGGAAACGCTAGTCAATCGCCGTAGCACTACTTGGCGAGCGCTCACTGAAAATGAGAAATCCTCCATGGACGAACAAAGTGCTGTGCAAACCATGCTTGCACAGCCCACCTTGATCAAGCGCCCCGTGCTGGTGACTCAAGAAAATGTTATGGTGGGTTTCAGTGAAAAAAACTACTCAGAGAACCTGTGAATACAACTTTAGAACTCAGCCAACAACTGATTCAAAAACCTTCCATCACTCCTGATGACCAAGGATGCATAGACCTACTTGCTGAACGGCTTAGTACAAGCGGCTTTGAATGCCATATGCTACCTTTTGAGGACGTGTCTAATGCTTGGATCGTGCGTGGAACACAAGCTCCATTATTTGTGTTTGCTGGACATACGGATGTTGTCCCCACTGGCCCTGTTGAAAATTGGACCCATCCGCCTTTTGCCGCTCATGTAGAAAACGGTATATTACATGGACGCGGTTCAGCAGATATGAAAACCTCTATCGCTGCCATGACCGTAGCATGTGAAGAATTTATTCAAGAACATCCTGATCACAAAGGCTCGATTGCTTTTCTCCTCACCAGTGATGAAGAAGGCCCGGCCATCAATGGCACTGTCAAAGTCGTTGAACACTTGCAAGCTAACAATATCCATATTGATTATTGTCTTGTGGGCGAACCTTCCAGTACTCAACAGATGGGCGATGTGATTAAAAATGGGCGACGAGGTTCGATCGGCGCGCATTTAATGGTGAAAGGCAAGCAAGGTCACGTCGCTTACCCCCATCTGGCCATTAACCCCATTCATCATTTAGCAGAGATATTAGCCAAGTTGTCAGCCTTAGAATGGGACCAAGGCAATGCTCACTTCCCTGCCACCACCTTTCAAGTCTCTAATATCAAGGCGGGTACAGGGGCAAGTAATGTCATCCCAGCGACTGCAGAAGCGTGGTTCAATTTACGTTTCTCAACAGAAATCACTGCGGATAGCATACAAGCACGCGTAGCAGAAGTATTGAAAGATTTTGATACCGACATAACTTGGAACGTTTCTGGTCAACCATTTATTACAGCAGAAGGACGCTTAGTTGACGCCTGCAAAACCGCCATTAAAAAAATAGTGGGCATCGACACTCAACTCTCAACTGGTGGTGGCACATCAGATGGTCGTTTTATTGCACCGACTGGCGCAGAAGTCGTTGAACTCGGTGTTACTAATGCCAGCATTCATCAAATCGATGAACACACTGATACCCAGCAATTGCTTCAACTTAAAGAGACATACAAAGAAATTCTAAAATCTCTGCTGGCGTAAACCAACAGAGATTTGCGAGATTTTTACTGGTAATAGCGACACCCGATAAGTTCTTTGCTTATCTAAATACGCATAATGCATTGCGATTGCAGAAACTCTTGGTTAAGAATACTCGATATTATTAGACTGATAAGTCCGCCTAAACGCTTTCCCACACTTTTAAAAAATCTTGCAAATGTGCTTGATTAGACTCTCTCAATAAATTCTTCACACGTAACACTTTTTGCATCAGCAAATCAGGGGATGAACGTCCGCGCATTAATTCATAGTGCAAATAAACTAAATAAGTATTCAATACGTCAGTCTCGCAATAATGGCGTATTTCATCTAGGGCACCTTGCTGATATTTATCCCATACATCAGCGCCGCTCATACCGTATTTACCCGGGTAACCAAGCATAGTGGCAATTTCATCTAATTTAGCGCCACCACGCGGTTGATAATTAGCTAATACATCCATTAAATCGGTGTGGCGTGAATGAAAACGGCTGATGTAATTGTTGAAACGAAAAGACTGGTTATCATCACCTGTTTCCCAATAAGTTGGCGCCTGCACACCATGTAATAGTGAGCGATAGTGCAGCACTGGCAAATCAAACCCACCACCATTCCAACTCACAAGAGTGGGTATATGTTGTTCAAGACCTTCATAAAAACGCTGAATAATCTCTTTTTCAGTGGCATCAATATCACCTAAAGACCAGACTTTCAGTTGCTCACCTTTTTCAAACACTACCGATATGGCTACGATACGTTGCAAATGCAATGGCATAAATTCACTGCCGGTCTTTTGAAATTGCAGATGCTGCATGGCTTTAACCACATCTTTATCTGAAAGATCATCTGTGAGGTTGTGGATTTTTCGTCCTGATTCAACATCAGTCACAGATTCGATATCAAATACGAGTATACTCATGTCACTTTACGCTCTTAAATGTGTGATCACATGCTAACAGTTCAGCACGCACAACTAAACTTTAATCCTTCAGGAATACCCTATGCAAGTGATTATCAAGACACCTACTTTTCACAAGCGGGTGCCATAGAAGAATGTAAGCACGTTTTTATCCAAGGCAATCAGCTCCCTCAACGCTGGTCACAAAAAAACTTTACTATTGCCGAGTTAGGATTTGGCTGTGGTATTAATTTCCTCACTACCGCCAGCGAATGGTTAAAACAAGCACAACCCAATTCACAACTTCATTTTATTAGCTTTGAAAAGCATCCTGTCAAACGCGAAGACTTAAAAAAAATTCATACTCTACTCGAGTGTGATGAGACACTCAGTCGACAGCTGGTCACCCATTACCCACCCCCAGTGATCGGTTCTCATCGCCTGCATTTTGCACAAAAAAAAATCGTTCTCACTCTGGTGCTTGGCGGTGCGTTAGAACAACTTAAAAAGTATGATTTTGAAGCGGATGCCTGGTACCTGGATGGGTTTTCACCCAGCAAAAATCCCTCTCTGTGGAATCAAGAAATCGCACAAAATGTTCATAGACTGACTAAGCCTCAAGGTACATTTAGCACTTATAGCGTGGCGGGCGAGGTGAAAAGAAATTTATCACAAGCAGGTTTTGAGTGTCGCAAGACGGCTGGTTTTGCACAAAAAAATCATATGTTAGTAGGCACCTGTTATAAATCTGATCAACCAGAGCACTATCATTATCGAGAAAAAAGTTGGTTACATGCCCGACCCGTTATAAGCAATAAAAAAAAGCACCATGTTGTTATCATTGGCGCTGGCATGGCTGGCTTCAATATTGCAGCTGCATTAGCTCAACGTAACTGGCATTGCACCATCGTCGATAAACATAACAGTATCGCTCAAGAGAGTTCCGGCAACCAAAATGCCATCTTAATGCCGAGATTGAGTGTCGATCATGATATTCAGTCACAACTCACATTGCAGGGATTTTTATATTCTCTGCAACTATTCGAACAACTCAATCAAACCCATCAAGCACCATTGTGGCATCGATGTGGTGCTATTCAAATTCCTCGTGATTCCATGCAAGCCTCACGTATGCAACAGATTCTAGATAATGAGCACTTACCCGCCGAATTAATCCAACCGGTCTCACATCATCAAGCACAGCAACTAAGTGCTTGCTCAATGAATATGGGAGGTTGGTATATTCCTAAAGCGGGCTGGATTGTACCTGCAGAATTATGCCAAGCACTATGGAATCAATATTCAGGCCATATCAACTTTCAAGGTGGCCATGAAATATCGCGCATACAGCAAAAAGAATCTTGCTGGCAAGTTATCGCCCAAAATAAAATTATCGCAGAAGCGGAACATGTAGTAATTGCCAGTGCATATACAAGTAATCTATTTAAACAAACCTCATGGTGTAGCATGCATGCTAAACGCGGTCAGGTCACCTACATACCGGAACAATATAGTTCAGTACATCCCGAAAAAATTCTATGTTCTGATGTTTATTTAACGCCCGCTGTCAATCAACACTATGTGCTAGGAGCATCATTTATTAGTGCCGATACTGACACCCGTATTCGCAAGGCTGAGCATGAAAGCAATATTAACAAGCTCCATAAAATGATCGATTTCAAATTAGATAAACCAACATTCTCACAGCAACTCGATAATATGGGAGGACGTGTCGGTATTAGAGCTGTTGGTCCTGATCGCTTACCCATAATAGGGCAAGTAGCTCAACGCGAAGCATTCATGAACGACTTTTCTGAAATGGCTACTGGCAACACCCGTCATCAGTATCCACGTCCAAACTATTACGACGGATTATATATCGCATGTGGATTTGGATCGCGTGGACTAGCATGGATTCCTCTATGTGCAGAAGCCTTAGCCAGCACCATGAACAATGAACCCAGCCCTTTAAGCACATCGATCACGCGAGCACTCCATCCAAATCGACTCCTCGTCAAACTACTTACTAATAACCACAAGCAAACTTAACCATAAATGCCCGTAGAAATATAGCGATCACCACGATCACAAATAATGACAACAATGGTTGCGTTATCAACGCGTTGTGAGAGTTTAAGTGCTTCAAATAAAGTGGCTCCTGACGAAATGCCTGCAAAAATACCTTCCTCACGACCCAGTCTGACTGCTGTGTTATCGGCATCCTCACGCGTAACATAGAGTAATTGATCGGCTACAGACTCATCAAATATGGCAGGTTCATAGGCTTTTGCCCACTTACGTATACCAGGTATTTGAGAGCCCTCGGCGGGATATATACCAATCATTTGTATATCAGGATTTTTCGCTTTCAGATACTTAGACACTCCCATGATCGTGCCAGTCGTTCCCAGTGAGCACATGAAGTGAGTGATTTCTCCCTCAGTTTGCTGCCAAACTTCTGGCCCGGTAGTCTCATAATGTGCGGCGACATTATCTGAATTAGAAAATTGGTCTAATACTTTCCCTTTGCCCTCAGCTTGCATTTGCAAAGCGACATCACGCGCCCCTTCCATGCCCTGCTCGGCCGAAACTAAAATGAGTTCAGCGCCATAAGCAGTCATAGCTGAACGACGCTCTATAGTCATGGTCTCGGGCATAACCAATATCATTTTAAATCCTTGCACAGCAGCTGCCATAGCCAAAGCAATGCCGGTGTTGCCACTGGTCGGCTCAATTAATGTGTCCCCTGGCTGTATTTCTCCCCGCGCTTGTGCAGCTTTAATCATGTTGAGGGCTGGCCGGTCTTTCACTGAACCTGCTGGATTGTTGCCTTCAAGCTTTAAAAGAATAGTGTTGCTTGGGTTTGGATTCATATATTGCAGTTTAACCAGTGGGGTATTTCCCACATAATCCGCCATGGTTTTGTATTTCATAATGTTCTCTTAATAAAATATTCTCTAAGTTTAGTTCGAGTAAATTCTTTTGGCGCGATTCTAATACAGCTAATGACTAAATATCAGCACATGGGCCACTGCATAGGCGCGCTCATCTGCAATGGTTAATAATATGTGTTTATCTGTTAATTCTAACCGTTGTGCGGTTCCTTCCGTAAATGCCAAGCTAGGTTTACCCAGCGCGTCATGCTCGACATACATATCAACAAATCCAATCTCACGTCCTATACCCAAACCTAAGGCTTTAGACATGGCTTCTTTGACGGCGAAACGCTTGGCCACAAAAGCCGCTGGACTTTGGTGCGCATGAAATTCTTCCTGCTCTTTTGGATGCAGGATTTTTTCAATAAATCGTGCTGCATAGTCTTTGGCTAAGATCACCTTGATACGATCGATTTCAACAATATCAATACCTGAGCCGATAGGCATCATGCCGTTCTTCCTTGCATAGCTGCACGCATATTTTCGATAGATTGCGCCAAACCGTTAAATAATGCATCTGCAATGAGCGAATGTCCAATATTTAACTCATTTATATTATTAATATCTGCAATTTGTTTTACATTGCCCAAATGCAAGCCATGACCCGCATTAACAATCAGACCCAATTGCTGAGCGTGTTGTGTTGCCACCTCAATTCTATCGAGCTCATTTTTTTGCAGTTCACCGGTGAGTTCCGCATAATGGCCTGTATGCAGTTCAATAATCGGTGCGCCAATTTCAGCGACAACATCAATCACAATAGGATTAGGCTCGATGAATAAAGACACTTGAATATTGGCCTCTTGCAGAGCCATAGTGAGATCCTGTAAACGCATTTTGTGCGTGATGACATCCAAGCCACCTTCAGTGGTCAATTCTTCCCTCTTTTCAGGCACGATACAGCAGTAATCTGGCTTCACATCAATAGCAATTCGCTGCATTTCACTGGTAGCAGCCATTTCCAAATTCATGCTGCTTTTAATTACCTCACGTGAAGCATAGACATCAGCGTCTTGTATGTGACGTCGGTCTTCACGCAGGTGCATGGTAATACCATCTGCACCGGCCGCCTCAGAAATTTGTATTGCCTGTATAAGGTCAGGATATGGCGTACCACGCACCTGCCTTAAAGTAGTGACGTGATCTAAATTTACTCCTAATCTAACGTTTTCATTTTGCACTTTGTTTTTAAACCTTGTTGTCTCTATTGTTGATCTTGTTTTTGCATCTTCACCATAACAGCTTATTTATTGCTCAGCAGTCGCCGCGTCATCAGTGGCTTGCCATCCATATAATATTTTATCAAACCTCGCAGAAAAGATTTTGCTTGTGGCCAATCTTGTTCAGGTAACGCTCGCAAGCTGAGCTGTTTAAGTAGGCGGCCATTGACTATATCCCATGGCAAGTGGCCAACCGAGTGATTAATACTTATTTCAGTTGGCCCTATGCCAGGTTGATAGCGATAATAAGCCTGCGTTGAAATAGGCTGATGGTGAATATCATGTTCTAACTGTAATGAATGGCCAACAATATCCAGCAATTCTAATTCAAATAAACGCAACACTGCTTCATCTTGCGGATGTGCACTCATAGCATCAAGGGTATGTTCATAAAGACTGAACAACTCCGTCTCAGGACTCATCTTAGGAACTAAAGCCAATATCAATTCATGCAGATAAAAACATTGAATATGAGTGCGAAAATCATTGCGATAGTTGGACTTCTCCGACTCATATTTATTTAAGCTGACTAAATCCCCCTTACCTGACCAAGACAGGTGCATTTTAATAAAGGGCTGCAAATAATGCAGACCTTTCTTGCGTGCCCCACGACATACCATATGCATGACGCCGTGTTGGTGGGTCAGCGCATAGACTAATAGGCTTGTTTCACGATAAGCCCGAGTATGCAAAATATATGCAGGCTCCAATTCAACACGCATGTCATATCACGCAGTTATTTTTCATATTGTCCAACCACGTGCGGATTATCTTGCCAGTCTTTTTTCAGTTTCACCCAAATTTCTAGATGCGCTTTGATATCGAGTTGACGTTGCATAGATAATCGCGCACGCGAGCCAATCTTTTTTAGCATGTCGCCTTTTTTACCAATAATAATTGATTTTTGACTATCTTTTTCTACCCAAATAACTGCCGAAATATGCACTGGAGTTTGCTCAGCGTCAAATTTTTCTATTTCCACATGGGTTGCATAGGGCAATTCTTTATCAAGAAACACAAAAGCAGCCTCTCGAATCAATTCAGCACAGATAAAATGAGTACTTCGATCTGTCAGATACTCTTCTTGATAAAAAAACGCTGATACAGGCAAATATTGCTTACTGACATTCACTAAGCTTTCAATATTGTCTCGCTTAAGTGCTGAAATGGGCACAATCTCAGCGAAATTAAAACGTTCAGCACTGCGACTCAATAACTCAAACAGCTGTTCACGCTGTTTTAATTTATCTATTTTATTCAATACCAAAATTACCGGGCATTCAACCGCACGGATTTGACGTAAAATATGCTCTTCTTCACGCGTCCAACTCCCACCATCGACTATCATGTAGATAAGCTGTACATCATGCAGAGCATTCATGGCATTTTTATTCAGCACTCGATTGAGGAGTTTCCTACCGCCGAGATGAATGCCTGGTGTATCAACATAAACAAACTGAGCATCTACCTCGGTGCGCACTCCCAAAATACGGTGACGAGTGGTTTGTGGCTTATAACTGACTGAGGAAATTTTTTGACCGACTAAGCGATTGAACAATGTTGACTTACCCGCATTAGGACGACCAATTATTGCGATATAACCACAGCGTGTATTCATGCTTATTGAGAATTTAATTGTATGAGCATTTCACTAGCAGCAGCCTGTTCCGCCTTTTTCTTACTCTTACCTTCACCTTGACTGCTTTTACTTAATGCGGATATCTCACATTTAACCAAGAAGCATTTGTCATTGCCTTCACCCCACTCTTTGATGACTTCATAATCCGGCACATCTACTTGACGCGCTTGCAAATATTCTTGCAAACGTGTTTTAGGATCTTTTAATTCACTTGGCTCCGGCAATTGCTGAAGCTGTTCAGTATATAAGCGCGCCACAAACTCCGCTGCAAACTCAAAACCCTTGATTAGATACACAGCGGCAATGATAGCCTCAAGACTATCCGCTAAAATAGAGGAACGATAATGTCCTCCAGTGCGCCGCTCACCAGAACCTAACTTAAGCACTTCACTCAAGCCAACGGCTTTTGCCATTTCTGCCAAAGCACGTTTACACACCAAGTGTGCGCGCAAGCGACTCAGATCTCCTTCACTGGCTTGTGGGAATTTCTCAAATAATATGTTCGCAATCACCAGACCCAGTACTGCATCACCTAAAAACTCTAATCGCTCATTATTGTCTTGACCCGCACTGCGATGAGTCAGTGCTGACTGAAAAATTTTAGATTCAGTGACTTCTTCCGGTAGCAATAGCACCTTATTGATAGCACCCAGTGTCATTAACGAATACTCGTGCCTATGCGATGAGCTTTAAATTGACCGCCCGAGAAATCCCAACTTAACCAAATAAAAAAAGCTTTGCCAACCAGATTCTCTTCTGGCACCGTGCCCCAATATCGACTGTCATTACTGTTATCACGATTATCTCCCATAACAAAGTAATGTCCCTCAGGTACTTGCCAAGCCCCATTAATAGGAAAACGTTTTTGACTCAGTAATACTTCATGCTCAAGCGTTTGTAAATTCTCTATTTTTTGTTCAGCCCCTGACATGGCAGCATCACGCCCCTCGCCGATAAAATGGCCCACTTTAGTTTGCGGCATACGCTTATTATTAATAAATAATTGTTTGTTACGGTATTCGATCATATCACCCGGCAAACCCACCACACGCTTAATATAATCCAGCGAAGGATTCTGAGGATAGCGAAATACAGCCACATCTCCACGCTCAGGCTGACCCGACCCAAAAATTTTCGTATGAGATACCGGCAGTCTGACACCATAAGCAAACTTATTCACCAAAATGAAATCACCATGCAATAAAGTAGGCATCATAGAACCGGAGGGGATACGAAAGGGTTCAGCAATAAATGAACGTAAAATTAAGACTATGATCAAAATTGGAAAAAATGATTTCGCTTGATCGACATACCATGGTTCCGCTCGACGTTTTTGTACTCTTTTAGCCTGCAAATAGGCTTTGTCAAACCACACAATAATTCCACTGATCACTGTTGCCAGTAATAAGATTAATTCCAAATCAAAATTCATAGTTCTACTTTAGATTAAGAGATAGATTCAAGATGATAAAACATTCGCTAGTGTACCTCATGCACGGCCAAGATTGCATTAAACCTGACTTCATACTTAACTATCCGCATAGCAAGATCATAGAAATTATCAATGGTGCCAGCAAACCGATTAGTGCTGGAGGACAAGGTTAATTCGCCAGAAAGATCTAGCTCAGGAGTGGATAAGACAGTCTCATAATCTCTTGAAAGTGCCGTATTGCTAGTAGAAAACCCAACATTACCGCTATCAAAATTCGCCTGCGCTGACATATCTGCAGTGACTGTATAATGCCCCGCATTGATGATACCCGCAGCTGTATTATCGTCTCCTATGTAATCACCAATGACAGTGCCAGTGTAAGTCGCAGAGCCAGCCCTTGGAATAGCCGCATCTTGAGTCACCATACCCGTTGAGAAAGTACCAGACTTGCCGCTGTTTGTCGTACCGAAAATTGTCCATACACCATAAGTTTGGTAATTATGCCCAAGTGCATCTGTGTTTGACATTCCAGCAATCACTCAAGGAACGGTTCGTTCGCCTTCACCGACTCTTTGTTCACTATCGAATAGCAAAACCGCTGTGTTTTGCAACCAAACATTGTTTTCATCTGTGACAGGGTTGCCAGTGATTCATGAAAATAATAGCCACTGAGATGTTTCAATGTTAGCACCCTCTGGAGTGGTAAAATTGAATCCAGAAATTTTATTCCGATCATTTGTATTCAAGATGACTGCGGTGGAAGTAGAGACACTCACATCATAATCCATAGCTGTGATCGTGCCGATGTTGTCAGATGTAAAAGACTGTCCTTCTTGAATTTGACTGTCAACCAATGCGTATTGACGTGAGGAAGATAAATCTTGAAACCCGGAAAATGTCGCTAATGATGGGCCACTATTACCCCCTCCACCAAGACAAGCCATCAACCCCAAAGAAATGATGATAATCATAATAACATGCGCACCAAGGTATTTCATTTGCAATCCTTTTCTGGTTAATTAAATTAATAATTGATCTATACACTTATTTTAAATTCAAATTAACAGGGATTGTAAAAAATATCGAAAATGACCCAAAGTTTTACAAATACTCAATTAGTTTGTAATAAAACTGTCATGCACGCCTGCATCAACATACACTGAGATCAGCGGTTAAGATAACTCGCAGAGAGAAAGAGAGAGAAGTATTTAAAAGTAACTAGAGACGATTGATCTATCAATCATTGGTCGGGGTGAGAGGATTCGAACCTCCGACCCTCGGCACCCCATGCCGATGCGCTACCAGGCTGCGCTACACCCCGAAAAACAATTTGCTATACACTCGATAGAGTGAGTATGTGATGAGTCGAGTTTTTCATAACTAAATAACACTGTAAAGCGTTGTCATGACGTGAGCAATAGTGCAACGTTGCTATGAATGAATTCAAACAATACGTTCTGCCCCTGCATATATTTCATCCACTGTCAGGCTCACCGCACCTTTGACAGCAAATTTGGGACGTGGCCATTTTTCTAGAGCCAACTGGTGGTACTTATCTTCTTGATGATAAGCCAGCTGACCAACAAATTGATAAGATTCACGTTCAGGCGCCAACATGAGCAAACTTCCACGACTAGCGGATAGTATATTTGTGAGGGTTTTATGCATGAAATTATCAGCGATCAAAATACAATCATCACCAATAATGTCAGCACATAATATCCAAATACTATTGGGTGATTGATGGGTGCTGACGGTTGACAACACCATGTTATCTTCTCGTCGCACCCAAGCGCTTATCACTTGTTCTGGAATAGATTTCATGATCAAGTCTAAAAATGATTAAAGACTTGGTCATATTAGGGCAATTAGCTACTAAAGTCTCCTAATAGCGCCTCTCGGGTCGCACCAGTTATAGTTAGTTGCGCTCCCTCTAACATAATATGATCACAGCCGATTTTTAAATCAGCGCCTGCTTGCGCCTGCTTGATCATATCAGTGCTGAATTCAAAACGCATAAAATGGACACTTGAAGTTTTAGTATCATTTTCGCGCTCCAGATCCTCGTCAGCAATGGCGTAAACTTTCTCAGCATCACCCACTTGCATCCACACCACTCTCTCCACACCGGTGAGTTTCTCTAGCGCTACACGACGCTCGTCCACATCGCCATACTCCAGCATGAGTGTGGCTTTCAAGTTGTGGCCATCGGGAATAAGAGGATTATAAGCATCCAGTTCTTCTTGAATACCTTGCGCCTCGAATACTTTTTCTATTCGAAGCATCTCTTGAATCTGATAACGGATGGTCTTTTCATCTTCAAACATCAAACGCGTATGCTTGTTGAGATTAACCTCACGGTTTTTTTTGTGTTCCAACACTTCTTTTTTAAAAGAAGGACGTTGTTGTGAGTATTGTTCTAGTGACCACAAATCACTGCGCTGTAGAGTCATAGCTTATCCTTTGAGTTTTAAAGTTGATACGCCATACGGAGTAAAGTAATGGGATGTTCCGGCTTAGTAATTGATTCAGACAAATGTGCCACGTGATTGGCTGCCATTGGACAGTCTGAAATCAAGTAGTCAGGTTGTCGTTGATCCACCTTTTTGACAATGGGTCGAGCAATTTTGACCGCATGTTCATGCGATTCTAATTTCACTGCATAAGTACCATCATGACCCGAACAACGTTCTTCAGTATGAATGTTGGTATCAGGGACCATACTCAAAATATCTTTGGCTTTATTGCCGATATTCTGCACTCTCAAATGACACGGCACTTGATAGCTAACCTCGCCTAAAGAAGCGCTAAAATCAGTTTTTAAACCACCTTCTTTGTGGCGCAAATACAAGTATTCAAACGGATCATAGAACGCTTG